>Ga0256843_1003877_pt1 | contig 10192 bp, 19 predicted proteins | sample AlvinellametaG_FD_191572 | JGI IMG/M metagenome (GOLD analysis project Ga0256843, IMG submission 191572) | Pompeii worm associated microbial communities from hydrothermal vent at the East Pacific Rise, Pacific Ocean - Alvinella | ecosystem: Host-associated > Annelida > Integument > Unclassified ... | reverse complement strand
AAAACCGGCTTCGAGTAGTTTGTTTTGGTCTCGTTTGTGCATCATGGCGGTTTAGTTTTGGTTTTGCAGTTGTTTAAGTTGGTTTTCGATTTGTTGTAGTTGGTTTAACCGTTCTTGCCTGCGGTCGGGGTCGGTTAATCTTCTTAAAGATTGTTGTATGCTCCGGCGCTCTTCGGTTAATCTGCGGATAAGCTCCTTGCGGCTTTGGTTTAGTTCGGTTTCTTTACGGTTCTGTTTTTGACTGCGTTCTATAAAACCGGTTGCAAGGATTATCAAAGTGGTATACAGGCCAAGGTAAACCGCAGCAGCTTCGGTAAAGTACGGTTTGTTCCCGTAGTTCAGGTAAACGGCAAAACCGTCAAATACGGCTGTTAAACCGAACATCCACAGTCGCGGATAAACTTTTATTATAAGAACTGTTATCAGGGAATAACTAAGCGCAAAGAGCAGAGCTCCGGATTTTTGCAACAGATTAAGTTCACCGGCGAGTGCCTTTAATAGCTTTATTATTATGTCGGTATTTACAAATAACAGGTGCAGTGCAAGCAATATTACTATTGCCGTTGTGTAGTCTTTAGTTTTCATTTTGCTTTTCTTTTTGTTGTTCCCTTAGTTCACGTGTTTTTTTGAAGTTTGCTCTGACGTTTTTCAGAGCTTCGTACTTTTGTTTTGCTATATTGCCGTAGTAACCTTTTGCAGGCTTGCCGTTGACGTAAATAATCAAGGATTGTTCATCGGGGTTGTAAATAACTTCGATCATGGTCAAAACAGTTTTAGTTGGTTTACCTTGTGTGCCTGGCGGTAATATTCTTTAAGCAAAGGCACATAGTCGTGCCAGTAGCCTAAAAATTTTTCGAGCATAAAAGGGGTCAGTATATTATACTGCGGAAACTCTTCTTTACGGTAGTTGTCCAGGTCGGTTAAAAAGGCTCTAAGGTCAGGCAGTTCGGTAAAGTCAAGTATAATACCGCTGCTATTGACCTTGTTACACACAAAATGCAAAAGCCTTTGCGAAACTACCGGACGTTTGTATTCCAATTTTTTTTCCATACTACAAGGGGTTAAGGGGTTTAACGGGGTAAAAGTGAGCGGGGTCGGGTTAATACTTTATTTAGTGTTTCAGTGTTCCAACGTTGCAATGTTGCAATGTTGCAATGTTGCAGTGTTTCAACGTTCCAACGTTGCAATGTTGTAATGTTACAACGTTACGGTGTTTTAGCCGGCGTTTTTGAAGTTTGTTTCGGTTGTAAGCAAGTCGCTCATTTTTGGATATTTTTTTTGACCGTCGGCAAAGTTTTCGTTCAGGTGTATCCAGATAAGTTCCAGAACACCGTAACCGGTAAGTTTAAGATCGTCGCTGTTGAGCCAGCGCCATAGCGTGTTAAAACTTATATCCAAGTATTTCATAAGATCGCCTTGCAGGCGGTTGTCTCGTTTAATAAGGGCGACCACTTCGGGGCGCAAACGGTAGTGCGGAGGATAACTCTCGCGCATGGGTTTGATGGTTTTTGCTGTTGCTTCCATGTTTTTTTATGTTTAATTATTAAATTTGAGTTATGTAAAACTTTAAAATGTAATAGTTATGATGCGGTTAAGTCAACTAATTTTACCTTACGGTTTTGTTAAGTACAAACAATGGTGGCTTCCCTTTAACTGGGAATATAACCTGCTGGGCGTTTCCGAGATGGTTACTAAAATGCGGGTAAACGAATTGTCTAAAGAATATATAACCAAGCAACTGGAACCGCATTTAGACATCTTTTTATCTGATGAATACAAATTTGATTTTACCGAAAAATTCATTATGGAGCTTGTCGATAATGACGAAAGTCTTGTTTTAAGAAACGACGATGGCGAAATAGTTTTGTTCAGACTTTACTTTTACGATTATTCGCCTGAAGGTACCGCAAACTCAAAAAAAGAGTGGAACCGGTATTGCGATAAACTTTTTAAAATCAATAATATTTCGATAAAAAGGCGAAAAAAGTAAACAAGCTCCATTATTTGTCAAAGAACCTAAAGGGGCAGTCCGTATTTATTCGGACTGCTCTTTTTTTATTTCGTCGCGCAATAGCATCACGAACAAAGGCAGTTCGGCATAGACACGGTCTAAGTTCGGCGGGTTCGAAACACGTTTGGTTTTTATTGGAACTATAAAGCTGTCGTTTTCTTCGGCAGCAATAAAATCGCTGTGAATTTTAAGTCTGTCGTCGGCAACGACCAGAACAGGCATTGACGGACGGTAACCGCAGGTCAGTTCAAAAGTGGGTGCCGGCAGTTTTATTTTTGCCTGTTCAATAAAATCATTATACCAGCTGAGTAACGATGATTTACCGCTTTCCGGTAGTCCGCTGATTATATAAACACAACCGGCGCGTTTGCCTTTGAGCAATGCTTTGAGCTGTGCAATAAAAGTATCGGCATAATCACCAAGCACAGTCTGCAAAAAACGGTAGGTTTCAAAATCTTTGTAGTTCATAGCTTTAAAGTTTTAAAGTTAAAGTGTTACGGTGTTGTAATGTTAAGCGTTGCAACATTGCAGTGTTAAAGCGCTTATTTTGGTTTTGTTTTTGCTATTCAAATTTTAACACTAAATTTGATTAGCATTTTTCATTAGCAAATATAAAATAATCTCTGGATAATATCCAAATAAAATCTGGATTAATTTAAAATATTTTCTTGTTATGATAGATACAGAATTGATAATTAGTAAAATAAAATCTTTGCAGGAGGAAAGAAAGGCTACAACAAAAGAGCTCGCAAGTTATCTGGGCGTTTCACAACAAACAATATATGATTATTATAAAGGCAAAAGTCAAATACCTTTAAGAAATCTTCTTAAGATAGCCGATTTTTTTAAAGTATCACCGGCATATTTTTTCGGGGAGCCGGTAGGGTTAAGCCAGAGCGGAACTGGTAATGTAGTAGTCAACGGGGACATCAAAGCCCGCGAAGTAAAACAAATCTTGTCGCACAGCCACGAGCTTGAAAAAGAAAACGAGCGGCTCAAGGCAGAACTGCGTGGCTGCCAGGAGCTGCTCAAAAGCAAAGATGAAATTATAAAACTGCTGAAAGAACAAAATAAAAACAGATAAGACTATGGATAAAAAATTTAAATATTCAGGTTTATTACCAAAAGCTTGTCCTCCAAATATTGCTATCGATAAGGAATTTACAGGTTATCGTTTAATCAAACAACAAACTTCGACTGAACAGGATTTTATACCTCATGCATTAATATATAAAAAAAATAAAAGATATTATCCATGCAATTGGTGGTCATTATCTTTTTTTGATACAGAAGAAAATGCAAAAATCAAATATCAATCAACAAAAAATCTTCAAAAAAAATATAGATATTTGGCAAAGGTTAAAGTACAAGAAAATTTAGGTGTTTCACATGGCCCGTCCGATAAAGGCCATATTGATTTTTGGAGTTATGAAAGCACTAATTTTGAAGATTTTAAAATTCAAAACGTATTAGAATTATGAATGCAGATTTTTTAAACATACATAAATTAAAAGTTATACGCATATTAGATTTTGTTGATATGCCAATTTTAACTTTGGAAACCGATCCTACCGGAAGGTATTATTTATCTTATTTGATAGAATGGAACGACGACGATGCATTTGAGTTAAGAGCTATTTTGCCTGTTTCGGATAAACGATTAAACAAGATAATAAATAAACAAATAAGTATTTATAATGCTTTTAAAAAGCATGAAAGTGAACTGTATATAGCTAAATACAATCTGGAAACTGGTGATATTATTGAAGTAACAAATAATGTTACGGCAGATGAAATATTAAAAGAAATAAGTCCTAATTATGATTTTACATCTGCAGACCTTTATGAACGTATTTTTGAAGTAGAACGCTATGCAAAAATAGAACATAAACGTGTATTGGATTTGTATGTAAAAGCAAAAGATTTAACCGAAGAGCTCAAGATATGGGTTTTATCTTTAGCTAATGATTTTCTTAGTTTAGTTAAAAATATCACCGGAATTAAATTGGACGAATTCCCAATTGTAATTACTCAAGGTTCATTAGGACTGACTATATTAATGGATTATGAACCACAATTATTTGAAACAGCCGAACAGATTAAAATACGAAAGTTAATAAAGGCCTTTGAAATAAATGAAACTGAAGAATTAAAAAGTATATTTCAAGATGACAACGATAAGCTAAAAAAAATCAATTCATACGTAAAGCTTTTAAAAAAGATAACAAGGCAAGATGACAGTATACAGGTACAAGCAGCCTTTTCGGATCCTGAGACAGATATTAGTATATACGGCGTTTTAGACCGTCCTAAAGCAAAACGTATTATTGAATTTATTCAAAGAACTACGTTACAAGAAACAGAATATGAATTAACCGGACATTTTTTAAAAGTAGATTTCAAACGCTCACGACCGTCGTTTGTTTTTGAAGAAGATAGTGAAGGCGTTTTATATAAAGGGATTATAGTGAACACATTAATAGAAAAACTAAAAGAACAAAACATTAAAGTTCCTACGCAAGAGTATAAAATAAAAATCAAAGAACAGAGGAAATTAAAAGTTGATATTGAAGAAGAAGAAATAAAGTATTTTTTAATTGATGTATTAGAGGAACTTTAAAAATCTCGGTACAAAAAAGCTGTACGGTTTATGGAAAAATGTAAAAAACATAACATTATTTTTTCACTCTGTTTTTATGAATTTGGCTCTATATGCAGCATTAAAACACATTGTACCGGGACAAAAACGAGACAAAAATGAGACACAAACCAGCTCCGCTCACATATAACTCAAAGACTCCGAGTAAATCCAAAAAAACAAAAGATTTTCGTAAAGTCCCATCCTCGGTACAAAAAAAGTGTACAACCCGCTTCCAGAGCGGGTTTTTTGTTCTACAAGGGGTAAAACGGGACAGAAACGGGACACTATTTTTTCACAGAGCGGGGCATAAAAAACTATTATGCCCCAAAGGCTGATTTCTTACATACCTGCGCAACTTTATAAAAATTCATCAGGTTGGTACGTCGGTTACTGGGTGCAAGATCCGGTTACCGGTAAGATGAGGAGAGTACGCATAAAAATTAACCGAATCAAGAACAAAAGGGAACGCACCGCCTACGCACGCCAACTTATTGTCGAAATAAACAGTAAGCTGGCCAAAGGGTGGAATCCGTTCATCGAACAAAGCACTCCCAAAGGTTTTACTACACTCGAAAAAGCAATTGAACTGTTTTTGAGAAGTAAACAAAGAGAACTGCGCGAAAGAAGCTTTTCGACTTACAAAAGCCTTTCGGACAAATTCCTTAAGTGGACTAAACAACAAAAAGATTATTATGTGATAAATTTCACCTCTGCCGATGCTGTAGAGTTTATGAACTGGTACTGGGAACAGGGAATTTCAGGAAAGACTTATAACTCAATGAAAACTTTTTTAGTGTCTCTTTGGGAGTGGTTTATCGAAAACAAATACGCTAAAGTAAATCCGTTCAAAGATATAAAGAAGAAAAAAGAACAACGCAAACAACGTCAGATAATACCACAAGACACTATAGAACAAATTAAACTGTATTTGAAAGAAAACGAACCGGAATTTTACGCAATTGTTTTACTTACTTATCACGGACTTTTACGGCCAAACGAAACTGTCCAGCTAAAACCAAAGCATTTTGAACTTGAACGTAAACTGCTTAAAATTCCTCCGGAGATTTCGAAGAATAACAAGACACGAATCGTTTCGTTAAGTCCGGAATTGTACAAGGCGTTAAAATCTTTGAATATTGATAAACTGCCTAAAAATTGGTTTATATTTTCGAAAAATTTCCGTCCGGGCGAAAAGAAAATTGCACGCAACAGAATATCGGAGCATTGGGCAAAACTCCGTGAAATACTCGACCTACCACCTGAATATCAGTTCTACAGTCTAAAAGATACCGGAATTGTTAACATGATACGCGCAGGTATAAGCCTTGAAACGGTACGCGACCAGGCGGGGCATAGCAGTTTGGAAATGACAAATCGCTACGTGCAAATAGCACGTAGCGAAGCCGATGAGCAAATTACAAACAAAATAAACTTTTAAAAATCAACTGCTATGAACATTTTTTTTGATCTTGAGTGGCGCCGTGACGGAAAAATTTTCTTACTCGGTTGGGCGCGCAATACCAGACATTACGGTTTCCTTTACGGTAAAAAGCTAACCAAAACAAACATTGTCGAAACCTTTGCCGGTAGTAGTTTTGTCTTTGTCTGGGGGCCGGATTGCGGAAAAATCGAAAATGCTTTTGATTTTCCTTTCCGTGATTATTTCCGGTGCGTTAACCTGCTTTCGGTTGTGCGCGATCACGTCAAAGCAAAAGATTACAAACTGACAACTATAGAACGTAAATTTAAAATTCCGCGTTTAGTGAATCTTAAAGACCAACGCGAAGATATATATTCGCTGTGGATAGAACAACCTCAAACAGTTTTGGAGTATACTTTACAAGACGTTTTGTCTTTATATGTAATAGAACAAACTTTGCGCGACAAGTACGGGTTAACAGCTTACGATTTCAGACAGCACGAACTGCAATAGGTTCAGACTTTAAATAAACAAGTAAATCAACACTGTGCGGGCGGCTGTTCCGGTAAATTGTTTTTAGCATATTCCCTGCAGTCTGCCCGCTTGTATAAACATCGTCGATTATTAATACCCTTTTATTGTTCAAATTATAATGCCACGGATTTTCAAAATAATCGGTTATGCAATCACTGTTTGTTTTGCCTGCAACAATGACCGATAAATTTACCGGAAGACATTTTATTGAAGTTCTGCAATAAGCGGCAAGAATAAGATCGAACTTTATGTTTTTTATTGCATAATTAGCCAGTATCGAGGCAATTTTATTTATTGCCCAACTGTGTTGTAAAAATTTTGCGCTGTAAAGCAACTTGGTTGCTCTATTGGGTTGCGCTGCGTGGCTTATTCCCTGATAGTTGTCTATCCAATGCAGTTTCATTTACCGGCTCCAATAAGTCGATTGTACTGTATAATGATAAGGTTAAAGGTTGATTAAAAGAAGTTATAATAGTAGGAAAAACTATTGAAACTTTGTCTACAAACACCTTATCAAAATTTTCTTTTTTTAAAATATCTTTTTGATATCCGCAACAAACAGGATTTTTTATAAAATCTATTTTACCTATAGTTCCGTCGCTCAATTCCAATGTTAACCAGTAGTAACCTTTATTAATAATTCTGACTATATCCGGAAATAATTTCATTTTCGAATTTTTTTAATATTCTGCAAATTTTGTCTATAACATCTGACCTGCTTAAAATTAGAGCATCTTTATTTAATTTGCAACATTTTTTTACATCTTTAAAAGTTATATTACCAACAAAACAAGTTAATTTATATTGTCCGGATTTTATAACAACATGCGGTTGTTTATGTTTTGATTCGTAATTTAGGTTAAGAGTAACAGAATAGCGAGTTCCTTCTATCCAAAAACCATTATTTAATAAATCATCAAAAGTCTGCGGCACAATATCTTTAGGCTTCCCCGACAGACCTTGTAAATTTTGTTCTTTCTCAAAAGGTTTAAGCAAAAGTTTATAGCCGAGCCATGCCGTACCTATATAAAATAACCAGTTCATTTGCTTTCGAGTTTTACGAGACGTTCAAATATTTCCAGGTTACGTTGTTCCACTTGATCCAGCCTTTGTTCAAGTTCTTTTATATCGCGGTTATAAGTCTCGAGCAAATTTTTTATTACTGCCAGTTCGGTAAACAATTCACCGAAGCGGTCAAGAACTTCGCGGTTGAATTTGTCAAAATCGTTTTTATCTTTTTTTTCGCGTGAAACCACATATCCGAACGATAAACTAAAGAGTGAAGTAAGTATAAACCAAACGATTGTTTTCAGTTCCATTTGCTTTTAAATTTTTACATATCCGTTTTTGTCCGTTAATCCGGCTCTTTTCTTTTTTAGTAAGTCAGTTACATCACAACAGTGATATTCAAAATGATTAGGGTCATAAAAGCTTTTAAAATCACCGCCCCAAGCAAAACCGTATTTTTTAAAAGTTTTGACAATTGTGTCTTTATACTTAGTACTGCTGATATTATAACATTTAGAACATTTAAGACTGTTACAAAGGCAAAGGTCAAAAGCCAGTCCGTAATTGTGAAAAGAATATCCCGGCGGTGCTTTTGTTGTAATAGTGCCAGGGACTGTCCTGCCTTGGGCATAAAGTCGTGCCTGTTCCTCAAAACTCCGGAACCCCGAAGCAATACGAACATAAATACCTTTGCGCTCAAGTTCTTTTATTGCCGAAAAAACTTTTGTTCTTATCTTCGGATGCAGCTTGCGCAAACGTTGATTGTTATATCTGTCGCGCATTGTAACTGTAGCTGCAGACAAAAAAAACAGGGCAGAACCGGCTATGTAGACGATTTTGTTTAACATACATCTTCTTTAATAATTTCGACACCGCCTTTTGCAACGTGCAGCACAAGACGGTAACATGAACCGACCTCAAATTGCATCGGTGCAATATCAGAAACGGCAGAACCGAAAGCGCCTTTTATCTGCTCTATTTTGCCCTCTACAACAAGTTTAAATATTTCGTTCAACTCTGTTGCATTCTCGCTGCCGAAAACTTGACTATATGGCGAATAAATCAAAGGCTTAAAGTCTTTACCCTGATAAAAACGGGTTAAGTTAATGCCTTTACTTGGAGGTATAGTATCAGTAAAAAGACGTTCCGGAAAAATAAGATAACTTTTACCGTTAGGAACTATTATATTATCAAAAGCAATCGTATTGCCTTTGATTTCAAATCTAACGCTTTCGGTATAAGTACCGTCTTTTGGCTTATACTTTATCGGTGTTCCGTTTGCGTAATAAAATTTGACGCCTACGATTATAACGCCTCCGGAGCGCTCAAGAATCTTAAAACGTAAAGGCACAAACTCTTTTTTGAGCATACTGATTTTTGCTTCGAGTTTTTTTATTTTAGACTTTTGCCACTTATCTATTTTACCGCTGAAGAGGGCATACCCGAAGCCCCCGACAGCGGTAAAAGGGAGTAATTTTAAAAGTTTCATTTTTCGTTAGTTTAATAACGTTTGCGGGCTTCTTCGAGAATTTTTTGTCTGCGTTTCATTTCGGCCTCATATTCACGCATTTTTTTGTTATACTCAGCCATGCGCTTTTTATTCTCGGCCTTAACTGCTTTTACTCGCTGGTAGTAACGATCCCAAGTTTCTTTCGAAGCTGTTTTCTTTGGAGCCTTGGGCATTGCTAGCATTTTAGGCTTTAAAGGTTTTTTCATTTTCTTTTGTTTTTAAGGTTTTACAGGTAGTTTAAAACCGCTTTTTTGATTAGCGGGTTTTGTAGTTTTTCGGCGATTTGAACCAATTGTTCGGCCGAAAACATAGAAGCAATTTTTACAAGTGCTTCGAGTTTATTGTCCGGTTCACTCTCGAGTATCTGTATCAGTTCTTGTTTGCTCATTGGATTTAAATTTTTTTATGGCATCGTTTAAGAATGTTTTAATAAGCTTTATTTGTTCGAACTCAAGCTGTTGCAGTTCACTTGTTATGCTTTGCAACAAAATGTCTTTGGGTGCTTTGGGTTGTTCAGCTTTTTCGACACCGGCAAGCGACGTGGGTGTTTTGCCGGTAAGAAGCATAAAACTTTCTTTCAGCTCTTTGGCTAATCCGGCCAAGGATGACGGATCCCACTTTTGTTGTGCTTGCTTGATATATTCCATAGCCGCGTTAAACTCTTTCCGGAGATTTTCCATCTCCTGCAAATGTCGTTCGCGCTGGAACTCCAGTTCTTTTTCCAAAATACGTGCTTTTAGTTCAGCTTCAGGAACAAAACCGAGCTGTTTAAGATTTTGCGGGTCAGGTAAACCTGTAAGTTGATTTTCGTTGCTTTTACGCTCGTTAACCGAAAATTCAAACGGGCCTATTATTCCGCTCTGGTTTGCTGTCTGTGATGTTTTGGCCTTCAAAATAAACACCGTATCGGCAGGGAAAAGCCGCACATACTGCACAAGCCACGAAACTGCCTTTTCGGTTTTTTCTTCGGCAGAATCCTCGGAATTGCAAGTATTGCATTCGAATTTACCGGCCAAAGCACTGTTTGCAAAGTCCCGTTTATAGTACAGATAAACATACGGGGTTTTG
>Ga0256843_1003876_pt1 | contig 10199 bp, 21 predicted proteins | sample AlvinellametaG_FD_191572 | JGI IMG/M metagenome (GOLD analysis project Ga0256843, IMG submission 191572) | Pompeii worm associated microbial communities from hydrothermal vent at the East Pacific Rise, Pacific Ocean - Alvinella | ecosystem: Host-associated > Annelida > Integument > Unclassified ... | reverse complement strand
TAGGCGAAAAAGATTACCAACAGGAACATCATCACGTTGAACGTGTAGCTGTTGGGGTTCAGGAAATCGGAGATTTTCTGAACGATCGGGTTGGTCGACGCCTGCAGGATCGTGCTCGGGAACATCAGAATCGCCGAGGCGAAGATAGGCGGGATGACACCCGAGAGGTTGACCTTGATCGGAATGTAGTTCATGACCCGTTTTTTCTGGTTCTGCATCATCACCTTGCGCGAGTAGCTGACCGGCACCCGCCGTTCGCCGAGTTCGACGTAGATGATGAAGCCCACCGTGGCGATGATGATCGCCAGGATGGCCAGCACGACCAGGAAGTTGAGTTCACCGGTGTTGACCAGGTTGATCGTTCCGCCGATGGCGGTGGGGATGGAGCTGACGATTCCGGCGAAGATGATGAGCGAAATACCGTTGCCCACACCCCGCTGGGTGATCTGCTCGCCGATCCACATCAGCAGCATCGTACCCGTCAGCATCGAAAACGCCGCCAGGACGATAAAGCTGGTGGAGTCGATCATGATGGCGCTTTCGCCACCTTTGCCGGTGAGGCTCTGGAGCCCGATGGCCACACCCACGGCCTGGATCAGCGTGATGACGATCGTGGCATACCGGATGATCTGCATGTACTTGGTCATGCCGTCGCGCTCTTTTTTCATCTTGCCAAGTTCGGGGAAGGTGGCGGCGAGAAGTTCCATGATGATCGAGGCGGTGATGTAGGGCATGATACCCAAAGAGATGATACTGAGGCGCCGTACGGCGTTGCCGCTGAACATGTTGAACATACCCAGGGCGTTGTTGGAGTTGGAGTCGAAGAACTCTTTGATGACGTCGACGTTGACACCCGGAACCGGCACGTAGGCCAGGATCCGGTATGCCAGCAGAAACCCCAGTGTGATGAGGATTTTGTTGACCAATGACTTCGTCATGGTTATTTTCCGCTGGTCGTGATTCGCTCGTCTTTGATTTTGGCGGCAAGCTCGCGAGCCGCTTTGCCGATCAATTTAACGCGCTTGTGTGTACCTTTGATGGTATGAACGCTTGCCAGCGTCTCCATGGTGATCTCGGCGAGCTCGGCGATGGCCGGGAAGCGCTCGACGTTGATCACGTACGGCTTCTCCACCTTGGAGCGGAAGCCGACTTTCGGAAGGCGGCGCTGAATCGGCTGCTGTCCACCCTCGAACCCGCGCTTTTGCTTGTAGCCGGTCCGAGATTTCTGTCCCTTGTTGCCGCGCGTGGCGGTCTTGCCCATGCCGCTGCCCTGGCCGCGACCGACCCGTTTGCGGTTTTTGGTGCTGCCGGGAGCGTTTGTAAGATTGTGCAGTGACATCGCTTATCCTTTGATTCGGCTCAGGGCTTCAACAGTGGCGCGAACGAGGTTGTTCGGGTTGTTGGAGCCCAGTGATTTGGTCAGGATATCCTTGATACCGGCCAGTTCGATAACGGGGCGCGCGGCGCCACCGGCGATAACACCGGTACCTTCGCTGGCCGGCTTGAGCAGGATCTTGCTGGAGTTGTACTTGTGCTCGATATCGTGCGCGATCGTCGAGCCCTTGATATTGACCTTGACCAGGTTTTTGAACGCTTCGTCGATTCCCTTGCGGATCGCGTCGGGAACCTCCTTGGCTTTGCCCATGCCGTATCCGACGGTGCCGTTGCGGTCACCCACGACGACCAGCGCCGTAAAGCGGAAGCGGCGGCCGCCCTTGACGACTTTCGTGACACGGCCGATGTTGACGATGACTTCTTCGAAATCTTCTCTGTTGATGTTTTCCATATCTTTACCCTTAGACCTTGATTCCGTTTTCGCGCAGTGCATCGGCGAACGCCGCGACAACACCGTGGTAGATGTAGCCGTTGCGGTCGAAGACCGCCGTCTCCAGACCTTTTTCCTTCATCTTCGCAGCCAGCGCTTCGGCGACTTTGGCGGCCGCTTCCTTGTTGGCTTTCAGACCCATGGCCCGGCCGTCGGCCGCGGCGAGGGTGACACCCTCGACATCGTCGATCGCCTGGGCGTAGATGTGCTTGTTGGAGCGGAAAATGGTCACGCGGGGTTTGACGGCGGTGCCGAAAATCTTGCCGCGGACGCGTGCTTTTCGCTTCGCGCGCTGCTGGTTCTTTTTCAAAATGAGTGTTTTGTTCATTTTCTACCCTTACTTACCAGTTTTACCGGCTTTGCGGAGAATCACTTCGTCCACATACTTCACACCCTTGCCTTTGTAGGGCTCCGGCGGACGGAAGGCGCGGATTTCCGCGGCGACCTGGCCGACTTTCTGCTTGTCCTGGCCCTTGATCGTGATGATGTTCTTCTCGACGCCGACTTCGATGCCCTCGGGGATCGCGTAGTTGATCGGGTGGGAGTACCCCAGCTGAAGCTCCAGCGTTTTGCCCTTGACCGCGGCACGGTAACCGACGCCGTTGATTTCGAGTTTTTTCTCGAAGCCCTGCGTCAGGCCGATGATCATGTTCTGCGTCAAAGAGCGGTAGGTGCCCCAGAAAGCGCTGCTGGCTTTGTCGTCGCCTTTGCGGTGAAAGACGACCTGGTTGTCCGTGACTTCGACATCGACACGTCCGTGGGTGTCGAGGCGCTTGACATCTTTGCCTTTGGAAACGACAACTTCTGTACCCTCGACCTTCACTTCGACGCCGGCCGGGATATCAATCGGTTTCTTTCCTATACGTGACATTTTCTTTCCTTACCAGATACTGCAAAGCACTTCGCCGCCGATGCCGCGCTTGTACGCTTCATCGTTGGCGAGGACGCCCTGGGACGTGCTGACGACGATGGTGCCGTAGCCGTTTTTGAATCGTTTGATCTCTTCCTTGCCTTTGTAGACGCGGCGGCCCGGCTTGGAGAGACGTTTGATCTCGTTGATGACGCTGCGGCCGTTGTCGTCGTACTTGAGAACGACGTTGATCGTTTTCTTGCCGTCGTTGTCGACCACTTTGTAGCTCTCGATGTAACCCTTCTCCTGGAAGATTTTCATGATCGCTTCGATCATTTTGCTGTACATCAGCGTCGTTACTTCGAGTCTGCGCATCGATGCGTTTCTGATGCGTGTCAGAGAATCTGCAATCAGATCGTTCACCATGCTATCTCCTTACCAGCTTGCTTTTTTGACGCCAGGAAGAAGACCTTCGCTAGCCATTTTGCGCAGGCAGATCCGGCAGATGCCGAAATCTCTGTACACAGAGTGCGGACGGCCGCAGATGCTGCAGCGCGTGTATGCACGAACTTTGAACTTGGGTTTTCGCTGTTGCTTGGCAATCATCGATTTTTTAGCCATTGTTACGTCCTTTCGCGAACGGCATGCCGAGCTTCTCCAGAAGCGTGAACGCCTCTTTGTCGCTGTCGGTCGTCGTGACGATCGTAATGTTCATACCGTGCTGTTTGATGATGTTGTCGTACTCCACTTCCGGGAAGATCAGCTGCTCGTCGAGGCCGAAGTTGTAGTTGCCGCGGCCGTCGAATCCGTTGCGGGAAACGCCGCGGAAGTCTTTGACGCGCGGCAGTGCGATGGAGATCAGCTTGTCCAGGAAGTTGTACATCATGTCGCCGCGCAGGGTCACTTTGACACCGACGGGCATTCCTTCACGGACTTTGAAGCCCGCGACCGATTTGCGTGCCGGAACGATCATCGCCTTCTGGCCCGAAATGATGGTGATGGTGTCGGCGATGTTCTGGATCACTTTCGTGTCCTTCGCGTCGTTGCCGCAGCCGACGCTGATGACGATCTTTTCGAGCGCGGGAATCAGCATCGGGTTTTTGAGCTCGAGCTCTTCCATCAGTGCGGGCTTGAGTTCTTTGTATTTCTCTTTGAGTCTCAGCATCTTATTCACCTTCTACTTTGCGGACGTTGGAGATGTGGATCGGCATCTCTTTGGTCACGAAACCGCCTTCGGGATTCTGCTCGGTGGGCTTGACCGCTTTCTTGACGGTTTTGCAGCCCGCGACGATGACGGCGTCTTTTTTGGGAAGCACCTGCAGTACTTCCGCTTTCTTGCCCTTGTCGTCTCCGGCGATGATCTCGACCATGTCGCCCTTTTTGATATTGAACTTCTTAGCCATTACAGAACCTCCGGAGCGAGCGAGACGATCTTCATGAAGTTGGCGTAGCGCACTTCACGGCTGACGGGTCCGAAGATACGGGTGCCGATCGGCTCTTTCTTGTTGTCCAGGATCACGGCGGCGTTGTCGTCGAAGCGGATCAGAGAGCCGTTTTCACGCTGGATCTCTTTTTTGGTGCGGACGACGACGGCCTTGACGACCTGGCCCTTTTTCACTTTGCCGTTGGGCAGCGCTTTCTTGACGGAAGCGACGATGACGTCGCCCACGCTGGCGTAGCGACGCTTGCTGCCGCCCAGGACCTTGATACACATGATCTCTTTCGCGCCGCTGTTGTCGGCGACGTTCAGACGGGTGAAGCTTTGAATCATGATCCGACTCCTCTGGTCACGATCTCTTTGAGGCGGAACGATTTGCGTTTGGAAAGCGGTCGGCACTCGATCGCGCTGACCACGTCGCCGACGTTCGTCTCGTTGCGCTCGTCGTGAATGAGATATTTCTTGAAGCGTTTGACCGTTTTGTGATAGCGGGGGTGCATGATGCGGCGCTCGACCAGAACGGTCGCCGTCTTGTCACCCGCTTTCTTGATGACGGTTCCTTGAATGATACGTTTATGTGACGCCATTTCCTATTCCTTATGCATTCTTCTGCGCGTTGATGGCAGTCTTGATGCGCGCGATGTCCTTGCGGCACGCGCGGATCTCGTTCGGGTTGGTAAGCTGCATCGTCTTGAGCTTGAGTTTGAGCTCAAACAGCTCCATCTTCTTCTCTTTCAACATCTTTTCGAGCTCTTCAAGGCTCTTTTCTGCGATCTCAGTATATTTCATTGCTTGCCTCTTGTGTGACGATTTTCGTTTTGAAAGGCAGTTTGTGCATCGCAAGGGTCAGCGCTTCGCGGGCGAGCGCGTCGTTGACACCGGCCATCTCGTAGATGATGCGGCCGGGCTTGATGTTCATGACCCACTTGTCGACGGCACCTTTACCTTTACCCATCCGTGTTTCAAGCGGCTTCGCGGTGATCGGCTTGTCGGGGAAGACACGGATCCAGACTTTTCCGGTACGCTTGACGTGACGGGTCATCGCGACCCGCGCCGCTTCGATCTGGCGGCTGTCGATGCGGCCGTGCTCGATCGCTTTGATTCCGATGTTGCCGAATGCCAGCTGATTGCCGCGGTAGGCTTTGCCGCGGTTGCGGCCTTTCTGCTGTTTGCGGTATTTGGTTCGTTTGGGCATCAACATGATTTATCTCCTTCCGCGGGGCGCGCGGCGTCCGCGTTTCTCTTCGACCGGCTCGGGCTGGATACCCTTCTGAAGGACTTCGCCTTTGAAGATCCAGACTTTGACGCCGATGATTCCGTAGGTGGTGTACGCCTGGGCGAAACCGTAATCGATCTTGGCGCGCAGCGTGTGCAGCGGCACGCGGCCTTCGAGGTACCACTCGGTCCGGGACATTTCCGCACCGCCGAGGCGTCCGGCGACCTGGACTTTGATCCCCTTCGCTCCCGCTTTCTGGGCGGCCTGGATCACCTTTTTCATGGCGCGGCGGAACGCGATGCGGCGCTCGAGCTGCGTGGCGATGTTTTCGGCGGCCAGCTGGGCCGACGCCTGCGGGCGTTTCTCTTCGCGGATGTTCAGAGAGACCGGCTTTTGGACCATGTTCTGAAGGCGGGTTTTCAGTTTTTCGATATCCGCGCCCTTCTTGCCGATGATGATACCGGGCCGTGCCGCGACGATCGTGACGCGAAGGCGCTTCGCCGTGCGCTCGATGATGATGTCGGCGATACCCGCGTAGTAGAGCTCTTTTTTCAGGAACTTGCGGATTTTGTCGTCTTCGGCCACGAAAGCCGGAACACGCTGCCAGTTGGGATACCAGCGGCTTGACCAGTTACGGTTGATACCAAGGCGCAAACCAATCGGATTGACTTTCTGACCCATTACTTATCCTTCGCTTCAGTAACTTCGACCATCACGTGCGAGGTCGGTTTCATGATGCGCGACGCGCGACCGCGTGCGCGGGGTTTCCAGCGCTTGAGAACCGGACCCTTGTCGATTCGGCAGGAAGAGACCACGACCTCTTCGGGCTCGTAGCCGCCGTTGGCGACGGCGGAAGCGATCACCTTGGCGATCACTTTGGCCGCTTTGTTGGGCATGAACTCCAGGCTCGCCAGGGCGAGCTCCGCGTTCATTCCCTGGACTTCGCGGGCGATGAGGCGGGCTTTGGTCGGGCTGAGGCGGATGAATTTCAGTGTTGCTTTGCTCATGCGCTACCCCTTACTTCCCGACTTTTTTCTGAACCGAGCCTTTGTGGCCGCGGAACGTGCGTGTCGGAGCGAACTCGCCGAGTTTGTATCCGACGTGGTTCTCCGTGATGTACACGGGAACGAACTGGCGTCCGTTGTGGACGTTGATGGTCAAACCGATCATCTCCGGGAAGATGGTGCTTCGGCGTGACCAGGTCTTAATCGGTTTCGTATCACCGGTCTCTTTCGCTTTGAGCACCTTCTTCATCAGGTGCTCGTCGATAAAAGGACCCTTTTTAATCGATCTTGCCATGTCTACCTATCCTCTTATTTTTTCTTGCGTCGTGAAATGATCAGTTTGTCACTGGCCTTCTTGCGACGGGTCTTGAAGCCTTTGGTCGGCATACCCCACGGGGTGACGGGATGGCGACCGGAGTTGGTCTTGCCTTCACCACCGCCGTGCGGGTGGTCGACCGGGTTCATCGCGCTACCGCGGGTCTGCGGGCGGATACCCAGGTGGCGGCTGCGGCCCGCTTTTCCGATCACCATGTTGGCGAACTCTTCGTTGCCCACGGTGCCGATGGTGGCCATGCACTCGCCCAGGATCTTGCGCATTTCGGAGCTGGGCATACGGACGATGACGTACTTGTCTTCACGACCCATGATCTGCGCGTAACCGCCGGCGCTGCGGACCAGCTGGCCCCCTTTGCCCGGTTTCATCTCGATGTTGTGAACGAGCGTACCGACGGGGATGTTTTTGAGTTTCATCGCGTTGCCGGGTTTGATGTCCAGACCCGCTTCGGCCGCCTGGACTTTGTCGCCGACCTTCAGGCCGCTGGGCTGAAGAATGTAGCGCTTGTCGCCGTCGGCGTATTTGATCAGGCAGATGCGGCAGTTGCGGTACGGATCGTACTCGATCGTCGCCACGGTGCCTTCGACGCCGAACTTGTTGCGCTTGAAGTCGATGATGCGGTAGAGCTTCTTCGCTCCCGCCTCTTTGTGGCGGCTGGTGATGCGGCCGCGGTTGTTGCGGCCCGCTTTGGCCGGCAGCTTCTTCAGAAGCTTGCGGACGGTCGGTTTGCTGGTGATGTCACTGCTGTCGATGACGCTCATGAAGCGTCGGCTCGGAGTGTACGGTTTGAATGTTTTGATTGCCATTGCTTATCCCTTACGCACTCAAGCTCTCGATGTTGGCGCCTTCCGGCAGCTTCACATAGAACTTTTTGAAATCGGGGCGCTTGCCTTCGCGGCCGCGGAAGCGCTTGACTTTACCGCTCTGGCGAAGGGAGTTGACCTTCACCGGGTTGACGCCGAAATACTCTTTGAAGATCGCTTTGAGCTGATTCTTCGTCACTTTCGGAGATGTCTGAACCACGATGACGCCATCTTCCTGAAGGCCCAGTGTCTTTTCTGTGTATACGATTGATTTGATATCGGTAATATCTGCCATCTCAGCCCTCTTTCGTCAGTTTTTCCCAAACCGCTTTCTCGATGACGACAGCGCGATACGCTGCGGCGAGATAGCCGTTGAGTTCGTTCTCTTCGATCATGTAACAGTTCGGCAGGTTGCGAAACGCCAGGTAGGTCTTCTCGTCGATCAGAGACTTGACCCACAGCGCGTCGCGCGCGCCCAGTTTGTCCATCATCGCTGCCGCATCTTTGGTCTTCCCGCTGGAGACTTCGATGCTGTCGACGATAAAGAGCTGGCCGTTGGCCGCTTTTTCCGCCAGCGCGTGCATCAGCGCCAGACGCTTCTGCTTTTTGTTGACCTTCTGGTCGTAGTTGCGGTTGGCTTTGGGTCCGAAGGCCACGCCGCCGCCCACGAAAAGCGGAGAGCGGATCGAGCCGGCGCGTGCGCCGCCGCGGCCCTTCTGGCTCCAGGGTTTCTTGCCGCCGCCGCTGACTGCGGAGCGGTTTTTGCTGTGTGCGGTATTCGCACGCAGCGCCGCCTGATACGCTTTGACATATAAATATAGGTTGTGCGGGCTCGCTTCGAGGAAGCTGGCGGGAAGCTCCGCCTCGCCCGCTTTTTCCATCTTTTCGTTCAAAACTACTGCTGTACTCATTTAGAAATCCTTACACGTCCCATGGCTCCGTTCGGTCCCGGTACCGCACCCTTGACGACAAGGATCTTGTTTTCGGGATCGAAAGAGACGATTTCGTTTTTGACGGTCACCTTCGCGTTGCCGTACTGTCCGGGCATCTTCTGTCCGGGCTGTACGCGGCCGGGCCATTCGCAGTTACCGATGGAACCGGGCGCGCGGTGAAAACGTGAACCGTGGCTTCGGGGACCGCCCGCGAAGTTCCAACGCTTCATGACACCGGAAAATCCGCGTCCCTTGCTGGTGAAGGTACATTTGACCTTTTTCGCTTCGGCCAGAGGCGCCAGGTCCAGCTCGCCCGCTTCGGTGTTGGCGACTTTGAGGGTCGCGAAGCGGTTGTACTCGGGGCTGAGCCCGTACTTTTTCTGCTGACCTTCGATGGCTTTGTTGCGCTTTTTGCCGCTGGCGTAGGCGACGATGGCGCGGCCGTCTTCGGTTACTTCGCAGACTTTGACATCCTGAACTTTCAGGAGTGTCACCGGCGTACTCGGTACGCTGATCGTTCGGCTCATGCCGATTTTTTCTACGATGAATTCCATCCGTTACCCCTTGTTACCCATAGATCGTACTTCGACATCCACTTCGGGTGCCAGATCGAGCTTCATCAACGAGTCGACGGTATCCGGTGTCGCAGAGACGATATCGATCATCCGCGCATGGATACGGATTTCGAACTGTTCACGGGAGTCTTTGTTGACGTGAGGCGATCTGAGCACGGTATAGCGTCGGATCTTTGTAGGCATGGGAATCGGACCGCGAATTTCCGCGCCCGTTCGTTTGACTGCTTCTACGATGGCAGCAACTGACCGGTCAAGCACACGATGATCGTACGCTTTGAGCTTAAGTCGAATTTTTTCCATAGGTTTTTCCCTTAAAAGAACTTGTTGGCACACGGGCGCAGGGCCCACCAACGCTTTTTGGAGCCAAGATTATACATAAAAGTTTTCTCAAAAGCAAGGAGTTACGGGGGTTTTGGGCCTCTTTGTCTTTATTTTGTTTCCTTTCACAAAGGAAACTATCGGGCTTTCAACCCTTTTTTGCCGTCAACTTGCTACAATACGCCCAGAAAATCGACAAGGCAACGACCATGGATCACAACGCGACTTCCGCCTGGAGCGACAAGATTCCCGATCTTCCCTACCTCGACATGGGGTCGGGGTTCGTCATGGGGCTGGCCGTGGGCTACTTTTTCAAAAAGAGCATCAAGATCGTCCTCTTTCTGCTGGGTATCGCCCTCGTGCTGCTCTTTGCCCTGGACCAGTTCGAGCTGATCGAACTGCACAAAGAGCAGCTGAGCCAGACCGTCGACGCGGGGACGGGGATGTTCAAGCAGTTCGGCCTCTTTTTGAAGCAGAAACTCGAGGAGTTCGGAGCGGTGGGCACCGGCTCGGCCATCGCCGGTTTCGCTCTCGGCATCAAAATGGGCTGACGCCCGGATGCAGCAGCTCGAAACCTTCTACGAGTCGACCCCAAAAGCGGTCGGCTACGTCGAGCGGCGCTACGACATCCCCTCCTACACCCTCAACCTCTACGGGCCGCCCCGGTCGGGCAAAACCTGGCTGGCCCTCGACCACCTCTCGCGCATCCCGAAAAAACGCCACCTCTACATCGACCTGCGAGACCTGCGCGTCGAGCCGGAAAAACTCTTCGGCCAACTGCAGGAGTTCATCGACGCCCACGGCATCGAAACGGTCGTGCTCGACCACTTCTCGGGCGATTGGCCCCTGCCCCGATGCCGCCAGTGCATTGTCGTCACCGACGCCCCCTACGCCGCCAACCCCT
>Ga0256843_1003875_pt1 | contig 10200 bp, 18 predicted proteins | sample AlvinellametaG_FD_191572 | JGI IMG/M metagenome (GOLD analysis project Ga0256843, IMG submission 191572) | Pompeii worm associated microbial communities from hydrothermal vent at the East Pacific Rise, Pacific Ocean - Alvinella | ecosystem: Host-associated > Annelida > Integument > Unclassified ... | reverse complement strand
GGAGTTTATGCACACCATAAGCACTCGCTATGCTCTTGGTTCTTACGATAAAACTATTTTTTTTACACTACTACTAATTTTCATAATAAGTATAACATATTTACTTAAATAAACTTTAAGTGATTTAGTTATATACTTTCACATGAGTAAAAACAAAAAAATCTACAATAAAAATAACTTATCAGCACTCGCAAGACATCTTCAAGTGTCAACTGCTACTATACATAACTGGAGAGCTGGGCGACACAAAAGCGAAAAATCACATCAAGGCACGATTAACAAATTCAATCTTATAATGAAAGGTTGGGCTATTTTGTGTGATGAGAAGATAAATGAAGCCTAAACCTGGAATTATACCATCCTCACCATCTGGTATAAAGTCGATGAAAAAAGAGAAGTGGATAGAACTTTACGAATGGCAGCTAAAAGATTACGGTAAACAATCACATAAAATAATCACATCAATTCCGCTTCAAGAGTATTATGAACTCGGTCTTATCTGCATAAATAACAATATATCTATAGCTATGTTCCTTAAAACGGCGATGAGAGAAAATCTAAAAGACATATCTAAAATCACAAAGAAAATTAAAAAAGATGCTAAGCCTAAAGAGGATGTTAGGCAGGGGAGGTTGTTTTAAATGGCAATAAGTAAAGAGAAATGGGAACTAGCGAAAGCACTATTTGAGTTAGGAAAATCACTTAATGAATGTGAAGCAGGAACGGGAATTAATCGCACTTCTGTAGGTAAAAAAGCGAAGAAAGAAGGGTGGATAAAGGCTAAAAATCTACAACTAAAGTCCGAAATCGTGGACTTTGAGTCTGAAAATTCTACACTTGTAGAAAAAAAATCTACACTTGTAGAAAAAACATCACTTTTGAGCGATTTTGAGATAACAATAATTCAAGATGTAGTTGAAAATGAAGTACATCATAAAGCTATTTTGTTTAACAACATGAACTTAGCAATGATTAGAAGCAATCAGCAATTAACAAAGAATACTAAACAAGTAGCTATTAAAACTAAAGAGTCTTTTGGGGGTGGTGCTGGTAGTGAAACTATTGAGATAGTTAATGTCGAATTAGATGGTGCTGATTTAAGAAATCATATAGAGTTAAACCATAAAGCAGGTGTTGCTATGGGTGTTATTAGCGATAAGCCTATGGTTGAGGTTAATAATCAAAACAATCAGCAAAACAAGATAGAGATAGTTTTAGAAGATTAATAAAAAAAGGATAAGTATGAGCGACAATACAGTTTGGATAGCATTTTGGTTTGTAATATTAGTGTATCTATCAATATGTACTTACTTTGAAGAGAAGACAAAACAAATGAAGATAGAAGCTGATTTAAAGATAAAAATACATACGGCTGAAAGCCGTGATAAACTAAGTAAAAGTATGGAGACTATTGTCAAAATGACAAAAGACTCACTATCTGAATGAAATTCAAACTAAACCGCCCGCAACTAGATTACATAAACTCTAAATCTACTAACACAGGCTTCGTCGCTGGTCTTGGTAGCGGTAAAAGCTATGTAGCTACACTCAAAACCATTATAAAGAAACTACAAAACCCTACTTTAACAGTTGCTTACTATTTGCCTACATTTCCACTTGTTAGAGATATCGCTTTCGCTAAGTTCCCTGAGATGTTGGCTGAAATGGGGATAGAGTACAAGCTAAATAAGTCCGATAAGGAAATAGTAGTAAAAGACCACGGGAAAATAGTATTTCGTTCTATGGATAACCCTGAGACTATTGTAGGATATGAAGTATTCTACACGGTAATAGATGAGTGCGACATATTAAAGCAAGAAAAAATGACTATCGCATATAATAAGATAATGGCTCGTAACAGACAAAAGCATCCAAAAGGCATAAAGAATCAATTAGATGTTGTTGGAACTCCAGAGGGCTTTAAATGGTTCTATCAGAGATTTATAAAAGACTTCAACGGAACTACTGATTTACTAATCCGTGCTTCAACTTATCAAAATAAGCATTTACCTCCTGAATATGTATCTAATCTTGAAAGTCAATATCCACCGAATCTATTAAAAGCATATCTAAGTGGTGAGTTTGTCAATCTAAACAGTGAACAGATTTATAGCTACTTTGATAGAGAATTACATCATAAAAGTATTGAATTACAAGACCACGAAGTTATCCATGCAGGACAAGATTTCAATTACAATGGCTGTATAACTACTTTGTTCGTCATTAGAGGCGATATACCTATGCAATTTGGCGAGATTATCACTAAAGATACCTACGGTATAGTCGAAGCTTTAAAGAGGTATAAGAACACTTGTATCGTTTATCCTGATGCTAGTGGAAATTCACATAAAACAAATGCTAGTAAAACAGATATAGAAATAATTCGAAAAGGCGGATTAATGGTTCATGTTCATAGTAAAAACCCTCGAATACAAGACCGTGTAAACAGTGTAAATGCTTTGTTATCACATAATAGATTTTACATAGACATAGACAAGTGTCCACGAACTGCTGATGCTCTTGAACAACAAGCCTATGATGAAAGAGGTGAACCAGAGAAATATGCTGGTAGTGCCACAGTGGATGACTTTACAGATTCGTTGGGATATTTTATTTATTATAAGTATCCGTTAATCAATAGAGGTTTAACCAGTACAAGCTTTATTGTATAATTTCAAAGGAGGTTAGCAAAATGGAAAACCCGATAATGGATATATTTACTTTTATTTTTACTCTCTATTCTCTCTCTCGTATTTCTTCTTATTTTGAGTTTTAGGCTGTAGAGCCTGCTCAATTTCCTTTTTTTTATCTATTTTTTCATATATTTTAAAATTCTTTTCAATAACCTATCTTTTTACTTGACTTTTATCTAAATTTACATTAATATAATGCATATATATAATATATATTGCATATATAATAAATATATAATATAAAAAGTAAGTAAGTTTGTTGTAGTCAGAGGGGTCGCAATTCTTTTGAGTTGAAGCTGTATCTACTGATACTTCTTTGACTAGAGCAAATTACTAAGTAAGATGTGGATTGCGACCCCTCATCTTCAATTTGTTACTTCATTATCCGCAAAGAATAATTATGACACAAGGTCAAATACTAGAAAAATGGTATGTTGAAAAACACGGGGAACTAAAAGCACCAGAGAGACTAACAGAGCTGTTCGCTAAGGGTAAAACTTTACTATATGGTGCAAGTGGAGCAGGTAAAACTTATTCAGCTATTAAACATCTTAATAGAAACAAAATAACTCCTATTTTAATTGATTTCGATAATAACTATAAACCAGATGGAATAGAGTTTAATTATATTGGCGGTAAAGAGTTTATAGATGGATTCTTTCATGTTCCAGAGTCTGCTAAACGAGAACATAGAAAAGAACAGAATGCAGAAATAGACTTATTAAACGAAAAGATTACTGATGTTACTGCTAAGTATTTTGATAAATATAAAGAATCTGAAAGCAAAAGACTTGGATATAGTGTTGATTATGTCATTAATGATTTTCAAATAAGAGCAACTAGTGAGATGTTTCCAGAACTTGAAAATATAATACTTGAATTAGAGTATCAGATTTCTATCATAGAAGATGTAAAAGTAAAGCCTATTGAAAATATCTTTAAAATAGAGAACGAAGTGTTAATAATTGATACTTGTGCAAAAGCATTAACACACTTTAAAGACTTTAACGGATTTGAGCATTTTGTAAACATGTTACTTAAATTAGGGAATGATATTGTTTTAATAGCTCACACTAATTTAAAAGGTAATGACAAAGTGCCAGACATTGATGAGGTATTCGCTAATCACTGTGATTGTAAATTAGAACTGAACAGAGACATAACAAAGACAAAAGGTGAAGATGTTTACTTGATAGTTAGAAAACTACGAGGGAACAAAGGACAACACACTATTAAAAATTGGGAGAGATAAAATGAAAATATACAAAACTGAAAGAGTTGATGGAATAGAAATTGAGGTTGGTGTTGAGTGTGACACTATAAATAACGAAGTTAAAAGTGCATTGAAATTGTTAGATATTATTCTTGAATATGAAGTAGAGTCAGAGCATATGTATGCTGAAGAAGAGAGTGTATTGAATATTATTATAGGAGTGCTTAGAGTTACTGGATTTATAGACAAAATAGAACTAAAGAATCTGCTAAGAGAAAAACTTAGCTCAGATGAAATAGAGAAAATACTAAAAGAGTTCAAAGGCGAATACTTTAAATATAAAAAAGATGGGGACGATTGGCTCGTAGGGTTAATTAAAGAAAAAGTATCTGAAACCGTACACTACGAGGAAAAAGAACTCTTCTAAAGTGGGCATCTTCGCCCATTAACTACAAATTAAAAGGAAAATAAGATGATTAGTAAAGAATTATACATGGAAGTTATGGGATTATCTTTAGTCGCTAAATCAAAATATATGATAGATGGTGTTGTAGAAACTTTTACTATTAAAGACAATGAGATAATATTTTCTATATTTTATGAGTCAAATAGTCTAAATGAAACTGGTTTACATAGCTCTAAAAATATCAACATCTACGAATTAGCTCATAAGTGTAAAGAGTGGGCTATGACAAAAGAGAGAACTATTTGGAGTGGATGGGATTATGGGGTAGGTAAATTTGTATCAATGATAGGAGAACATGGAGTGAATGAACTAATAAACAATGATGCAGACACAGAACCAGAAGCAATCTTCAAAGCTTGTGATTACATTCTAAAAGAAACTACAAAATAACTACATTTTAAACCAAATTTAAGTAAATATAGTTTATACTTCTCTTAACAAATGACAAAAGGTTGAGAGAATGAAAAGTTATAAAAAAATTACAATAGGCGAACATTTAAAAATGGTTAACTCTTTAGCTGTTAAGTTGGATGCTAAACAAAGTAAAATGATTAGCTTAAAACAAAAAAAGAGAAAATGTAATGCTAGAATTGATATGAATAAGTTATGGAGACTATATGCTAGTTGTTGCAACAACTTATTAAAAAGAATACCAGATGGTACAGTATTGGTAAGTGATGAATGTATTTCAACTAATGACATATTTAATATGCACACATCAAAAATAATATTTTTATAAGGTTGAACAAAATGGAAAAAGAAGATTTAAATAGGTGGATAGTGAGAATCAGCAAAATGAGTTCTTCTGAGATAGATGACTTTGAGATTAATACACTTATGAATAGTCACTTAGAAAATAGAGACAAATGCAATCTTATAGGTGCTGTTATTAATCGTAAAAAAGTTTTAGATACTTACTCGGCTTTAATAGACTTGCCTGATTTAAGACATGGTGAATTATAATGATGTCGTTAGAAAAAAAAATAGAGTATTCATTAGCTGGAGAGTCGTTCATAGATATTCACAAACTGTCTAATGACTGTAAAGTATTTGCTAGAAAAAGAGGTTTTTTTTTACTAGAACAACACGACAAGACACTTATAGTTGATGACAGAGGATGTGCAATAAATATGATTTGTGTTGATTTTACTGAGACGAAAGATGACTTTATAGAATTATGTTTCGACCCTATGAATGTAATAAAAGCAACGAAATGGATAATTGAGAATTATAATGCTTAGATTTGAAATATGGTTGGAGAAAATTGCTGGGATTTTGTTTTGTTTTTAGCAGACGAACAAGAGCAGGAACAATACGACAATTTAAAAGCTGATTATATGCAAGATGTTGATAGATGTATCTCATACTATGGAGAGGATATAGAACAAGCCGTAAAAGCTCTTAAAATGATTGTGAATAACATAAATAGTAATGGTCACGATGTAAAGATTTGTGACTTAATAGATATTTTTTAAGGTTGGTTTAATGAAAAGAAGATTGAGAATAGTAAAGAAGTCAAATGATGATATTATAATAATATCAGGGTTAATTGTAACTGTCATAAAAAGAGTAGGAGTGTATAGCAATGAGCAATAAACTACCAAATTTACAGCAAGCAATAATAGTAGCTCACATAATGAGAAGATTTTTAACTCACTATAAGAGCCACGAAAGAACAAAGGCTATGCAAGTTCTAAGCACACGATTAGCAAAGTTTTTAAAAACAAGACAAAGAACAAACCCGAAAGACTTTATATTCGCTACAGAATTTGAGAGAGTTATGTGGACTAATATTACAGATAGGTATGATAAGAAAACGAGAGTTTTCGCTATAGACTTCGTGGTTCAAGTGCATGGATATTTTGAAGAGATTATGACTAAATTTGCGAATGTGTCTCCTAAACTAATGCTACAAGTTGCATCATGTGAGCCTTTATCTGAAACAGATAGTGAGACTTGTGTAGAAATAGAAGCTAATGATTATGACTTGCTCAGCACATTTTTAGAAGTGTTTTATCCTCATAGTGGTGTTTCGAAGCGAAAAAGTTTGTTTAGTGGACGAAAGTTGACTATTAAAAACAATCTTATTTTAGAAGGGAAAGAGGTTGATAGGAAATTCGCATGATGCCTGAAATAATAAGAGATTACAAGATGAACCTACCGTTGAATATGTTAGAAATAAAGTATAAAATACCAATTCACGAAATAATTAACATTTTATATGAGTATTCTACTAGGAATTCGAAGTGACAAATGAAGAAATATTAATGGATGCCGTTGTTTGGAACTCTATACTCCAGACGATATGGTTTATAATTAGTTTGATTGATAAGGAGAAATAGATGAGAGAGAGATTAAGTTTTAGGGCTTGGGATAAAGTAGAAAATAAAATGATGTCAAATGATGAGATTAATTTTAACGAGATGAGTCCAACTATGGAAATGGAATATTTCGATTTTATGCAATACACAGGCTTAAAAGACAAAAACGGTGTTGAGATTTATGAAGGTGATATAGTTAAAGTTGTGATTGATGATTATATTACAAATACTAAAGTCATATTTGAAAATGGGTGCTTTTTCTTCATAGGGAATGATGATAAATTTATTTATTCAATGCACTCGGATATAGAAGTAATCGGAAACATTTATGAAAACAAGGATTTATTAAAAACACCTTTACACTAACCACTTTAACTGCTAAGATACATAAAAAATCAAGGCTTTTGCATGATAGATTATATAGCACCACAAGTAGCAGAGACACTTCCTTATTGGTCACAAATAGACGATGCAATAGCTGGAAGTGTTGCGGTTAAGAAAAATTCTACTAAATACTTACCGATAGAAAACTCCGAAACACAAACAAGCTATGATGCTAGACTGGCAAAAGGTACTTACTTGGATTACTATAATCCAACTGTTGATGGTATTGCAGGCTTACTCTTTAAAAATCCTATTAATTATAATGATGATATACCAAAACAACTAGGTTCTTTCATCGAAAATGCAAATATGCAAGGCGATCACTTCGACATAATTATTAACGAACTATTCAAAAATGCACTTGATAAGGGAATCTCTTTTGCTATGATTGATATGCCACGAGTTGAAAATCTAACAAATAAGCAGCAAGAGCAACAACTAGGTATAAAGCCTTATGTAGTGCAAATATCACCTGAAAATGTTACGGCATGGAAAACAGAAACTATTGGCGGTCAGATAGTCTTAACTATGGTTAAGATTAGAGAATTCGCAGAGGTAGATGATGAAGAAAACTCTTATGCTACAAAAACAGTTGAGAGATACAGAGTGCTTAAAATTGGAGAATGGGAGCTGTTTGACAAGGATGAGAATTCTTTAGATAAAGATATTACAAAACTTGATGTTATCCCATTAGTTGCTCTAAATTTAAACAAAAAAGGATTTTTTGCTTCATTTCCTACTTTTTATGAGTTGTTTGAGTTGAATGTTCATCATTATCAAGTTTTTAGTGACATTAGACATAATAACCATATTTCCTGCATCCCCATGCTAAAGTTTATAGGATTTAGTGCAGAGGAAGTAACTAAGATACCTATTAGTGCAAATACTGCAATAGCTACACAAAACACAGAAGCAAGTGTTGAGTGGCTAGACTATAGCGGTGATGGTGCTGCTACAAGTGAAAGAACTTTAGCCCGACTAGAAACTAAGATGAGAGAAATCGGTTTATCAGTAGTTAGTCAAGATAAAACTGTTACGGCAACTGAGGTTAATATTAGTTCGGCTCAAAGTCAGTCTAAGCTTAATGGATATACTCGTAGCTTGATTGACTCAGTAGAATTAATCTTACTTTATGTCTCTAAGTTTTATGGTTTGGATGATGGCGGTTCTATTGACATAGATGCTGATATACTCACACAGCCATTGACAGCTCAAGAAGTTACTGTTTTAAATAATATGGTTACAAGTGGAACTATGAGCATAGAGCAAATGTGGGATATTATAGCAAGTGGTACTTTTTCGGTTTCTGGTGATTTTGATATTGATGTAGAGAAGCAACGAATAAGTGAAAGTGGGCTTTTAGATAATGGAGAGTCTTGAACAAAAACTAAACAAAACGATGTTATATATCGAGCGATACCAGCCCGATAGTGCATTAATTCTTGAAGAGAATCTAGCAACAGCACAAAAGAACATACTAAACTTTGTAGGAAATAATCAAGACAAACGAAAGATAAAATCATTTATTAACAGAGAGATGGATTTTGCCTTTGATGATATTCCAGATGAAGTTGTAAAAGATATTGAAAATATCACGGGTACTACTTGGAATTCTATGGGTTCGATAATGGCACAAGGATTTGTTACAGATACTTTAGCGAATAGCTTTAAAGATTTTAAAGACATATCAAAAAGCACTCATAAGAAGCTCATAAACAAAAATAATCTAATTCAAGGGCATACATTAGACGAACACTTTAAACACCTAAATAGTACTACTACACGAAAATTACAAGGTCTTATCGTAGATGGTTTTGACAAAGGTAAAGGAATTGATGAAATAAACCGTAATGTAAGAAATGCAATCGGTGGAGTGAATAGAAATCAATCAAAAACACTTATCAGGACTTCACTATTAGAAGCAACTGAAAAAGCAAAAAACGAAGCATTAGAATCGTTTGAAGATGAAATATTAGAGTGGAAGTTTTCGGCTAGTTTGGACTCCAGAACGAGTAAATATTGTTTTTTGCATAATGGCTATACAACTAAGGATAAAAGTAAAGCAAAGTATCGTCCTAAGACTCATTATAATTGTAGAAGTATGTGGCTACCAGTTACAGAGTTTAGCAAGGCTTTAGAAGATGATACACAAAACCTCGTGCAATGGAACGGTAAAAAAGTTAATCACAGAGATGGAACAAAGTCAACAAAGTTTAAAGTTGGCGAAGTTAAAAAGATACCTAAAAATGCAACACCTGAGCAGGTGTTTAATGCCTTTGACAAAGATTATCAGATTCAATTTATGGGTAAGAAGAGATATTCTCTATATACAAGTGGAAAGATGAAGTTTGATGAAGCTTTTAATATGTCAAGAGGTAAACTATTACATTTGGATAAGATTGAGAAGAGAATAGCATCTATTGTTAAGAGTAAGAATGTTAAACATATTGTAAATAAGCAAAAACTACCAACTCCTAGTATAGCTTTAGATGTAGATAAAAAGCTAAGTAAAAAACAATTAGAAAGTATTACTAAAATGGATGATTTAGAAGCAATTACACAGTTTAATAAAACAGAGCATGCTGGATTATTTAAGGCTGATGGAACTAAGATATTTGCTAAAAAAGGTGGTAAAAATAGTGTTAATTTTAACAGAAATGAAGTTTCATTGATGAATGATAATATACTTACTCATAACCACCCTAATGGATTTGGCTTTTCAGCAGAAGATTTATACACAGCAATAGCTACAAATTTAAGAGAAATCAGAGCGGTTGGTAGTGAACATATATATAGATTTGTAAGACCTGATAAAGGTTGGAATGACAAGGTTTCTGTTCCTACTTCATTTTTGAAGTTTGCTAGAGAGAAAATGAGATATATAAAAAAAACAGAGACTGAAATAAACAAAGCATTAGAAGAAATAGCAGAAGCTTATAATCTTACATATATAAGAGAGAAAATATGAACATAATTGAATTAATTGAGAGTATTTTTAAGATAATAGATGACAAAATGAAAGATGGCTTATTAATAGTTGATTATTCTTTTGAAATTTACGAGATGGAAAAATCAAAAGATGTAAATAGTCTAAAGAAGCTAAAAAAAGAGATAGCTAATCTT
>Ga0256843_1003874_pt1 | contig 10200 bp, 11 predicted proteins | sample AlvinellametaG_FD_191572 | JGI IMG/M metagenome (GOLD analysis project Ga0256843, IMG submission 191572) | Pompeii worm associated microbial communities from hydrothermal vent at the East Pacific Rise, Pacific Ocean - Alvinella | ecosystem: Host-associated > Annelida > Integument > Unclassified ... | reverse complement strand
ATTAATTCTTAGATATTTGTCCTCACTTCGTTGCGGGATTTAGTCGCTTCGCTTCTGCATCAAAAGTTCCCGATTCTTAGGTGAGATTCGTAAAAAAAGCAAACTGCTTTGCTTTTTTAGAATCGAAACCAAAATCGATGTGCTTTAGCACCGATGTCGGTGGGGTAGCTGTTAATATTACATCAATATTAATTCTTAGATATTTGTCCTCACTTCGTTGCGGGATTTAGTCGCTTCGCTTCTGCATCAAAAGTTCCCGATTCTTAGGTGAGATTCGTAAAAAAAGTAAACTGCTTTGCTTTTTTAGAATCGAAACCAAAATTGATGTGCTTTAGCACCGATGTCGGTGGGGTAGTTGTTAATATTACATCAATGTTAATTCTTAGATATTTACCATTTTTTAATATATCTACATCCTATCAATTAGCATAATTGTTTTTCATGTGGAGAAAAATTGGATTTTGGCTATGTTTTATAGTCAGTAGAGTTGCAGCTCTACCGACATAATCCCCAGCTTAATAGGCTTTCATCACTATTAGCATTAACAGGATAACTATTAACATAACCTTGTCCTCTTGCATACCATCGATTTTCCTTTTTACAATAATTTACTATTTTTTCTCAACAAAATAGAGATAGTATGAGTTTTTCTAACTACTAAAAATTTTTAAATTTATTATTTGGCGAATTACTGTTTTCGTTTATGTATATTATAATTCTTTTATAAATATTCAAAAAGGGAAAAAATGTTAAAACATAACAAAAATATAAGTCTAATTTCAAGTTTTGCAGTTGCATCAATACTAAGCTTTGGTTTTACAGGATGTGGTTCTAGTAACTCAAATAATTCAACTTCATCAAATCAATCTTTAAGTGGAAATGTAGCAGATGGTTATTTAGTAGGTGCAAAAGTATGTTTAGATAAAAATACAAATGTAAAATGTGATGATAATGAACCTTATGCTATTACTACTACAAATGGTGCATATACTTTAAGTAACCTTACAAATGATGATATTGAAAATTATCCACTTTTAGTAGAAGTAACTCAAGATGTAATAGATCAAGATGACAATCAAACAGTAAGTGAATATTATACTCTTAGTGCAAGACCATCACAAACTTTTATATCTCCTATTTCTACTATGATATATAATTATAAAATATCAAACAATGTTACATATATTCAAGCTAGTAGTGAAATACAAACACAATTAGGTATTGGCAATGAAGAGTTATTAACTCAAGATTATATAAAAAGTACAGATAATGAAGCTATTGATGTACACAAGAAAGCTAAAATAATAGCAAATCTAAAAATGCAAATTTTAACAGATATAGGCAATACTGCGAACTTAGTAGAAGCTAAAGTTGTATCAAAATATATTGATGATAAAGTAATGCAACAACTATCAAATATAAAAAATGAAGTAGATACAAATCTACTTGATATAAATACAAACATTGCAAATATAATGGCTAATATAGATTTATCACAAGTATCTACAGAATTAGGTATCCTTTCAAATACCAATATAAATTTACAATATTCAAATACTAATTTTAAAATCCAAACTACAAATGATGGAAAAATACTATTTGATTGGACTTCAACTACAAAAAATGGTTTTGGATATTCACTATTGGGTGTAAAAAATGATAACAATATAAAAGAGATAGCACATGGATACTCAAGAGCTACAGTTGAATGTACAAAAGATACTAGTGGTGGTTATAGAGATGGATTAGTTATATATAATTGTATTCAAGATGGTAGCAAATATGGAAAATCAAAAATGTATTTAGAAGAAGGTATGGATAATATAGTATTTGAAAATGGTAGTGCTTATGCAAGTGATACTTACAATCAAAAACAACTAGCAATTTTAAAAGTAAATAGTAATGGTGATATTATTATCTCATATAAATAATAAATTTTAAAATTTATTATTCTTGCGAATTACTATATTCGTTTATTTATATTATAATTCAATTACAACAAAACAAAAAAGGAAAAACAAAATGAAAAATTTAAAAAAATTATTAGTAGCAAGTGCAATTGCAACAACAACTATGAGTGCATCTAATATTAGTGTAAAAATTGGTTATGATAATATGAAGTTTGGAGATATTTCAGATAGTGGTGCTTCTATTGCTATGGTTTCTTCAAAAGCCAATAAAGGTTTTGCTTACGAATTAGGATATGTACAAGGTGATATTTTAGCTATTACAAAATTTGGTGCTATTTATAATTGGAAAGTATCTGATAATTTTTATACAGGATTAAATATAAATGCTCATGGTATTAACTTTACATCAAACAACAATACAAACAGTTCTTCATTTATAGGATATACTTATGGATTACAAGGTAAGTATGCCATAAATAAAAATAACAATATTGGCTTATCTTATTCAACTGGAACTGCAACTGATAATGATACAGGAGTTATAAGTGAAGATTTATCTATAGCTTCTATTGCTTATAGTTATAGATTTTAAAAATAGATTTTGAACCAAAATATGCTATATTAGATATAGCATATTTTAATAAAAATAAACACTAGGATTTAACTATGAAATTATATTTATATACACTATTTATTATATTTAGTTTTACAGCTTGTACATCAAGTGATGATTCATCTTATGATTATAATCAAAGTGAATATTATGATTACTATGAAATAGCAAATAACCAAATAGTATATACAAGTATAAATGATAATATAGGAAACTATTCTGGTATAATAAATGGTTTTTCAAATACAAATGATGCAGTAACTATAAATACATTGCAAATTGATAATTACAATCTAATAAATACAGCACTAGATATAAATGAAACTTTCAATGCAAGTAAATTTATACAATACAATGCAACTACAAATAGACATTTATCAATAACTTATAAAGAAAATTTTGGTAAATATGAACTTAGTACAGATTATTGTTTGATTAACTATGATATAGATAATTGTAAAACATATATTTATATAAGACACTAAAAAGGATAAATTATTTTTAATTTTATGATATATATAACAATGCTTATACTTTCAGCAGCTTTAGTATTTGCACTAATGCATAAGCTTTTATTTACATCTGTATTTATAGGTTTTTTATCTGCTGTATTTTTAAAGTTTTTAAAAGATAAAGAGTTTAAAAAGTTTATATCTAAGTATATTTAAATTTTAAAAAGCTTGTAAATTAATGAAAAAGTAGAAAAACAACTTCTTAAAATGATAGTTAAATGAGTAAATACGATGTATGAAAATTGATTGTTATATTAAAAATAGAATAGATTTTATAATTTAATAAATGACTTATTAAGTATGTTAAATGCAATGCTAAAATATAAGAGCGAAGTTAAAATAGCTTCTTGATAATATACTTAAAATAGTTTTTCATGTAAAAATAAATAGCTTGAAAGACATATAAAACAGTATGAATTTAATCATAAAATTTGTTCTTTTAGATTAGTTATAACATAATAAAATTGATATAATCAGATAATAATATAATGAGTTATATAGTATAAAAACTACATAATATAATTCTAAAATTAGTAATATTAGCAAATACTTTTAAATGAATAACTTGAATGAAATGAATTAATAAAGTTGCATAATAGTGTATAATATTAATGATATAAATGTTATATTTATATACATATTATGATCAAGTAAAAACTTAAAAATACTATGAAAAGCATAGTTATTAATTATCATAAAAAGAGTATAAAGTGATACTAAATTAAGTGTAATAACTATATGTTTTCAGTTTTTTAATATTTAAATATTTTCTATTAAGATTTTTTTATACTTAATGTAATAATCATTTTTCATGCTATTAAATTTAGTAATTAATTAATACTTTAAAGAGTAATTTTTTTTATTATATAATCAATTTTAGTCACTTTTATATAATATTTAAAATTAATAAAATGTACTTTTAAACGTTAGTAATTTAAAATTAAATACAATATTTGATATTAAGTATTTGTTGAAAAAAATGATTATTATGTTCTTTTATTTATTGATTTATTGCTTAAAATTGATAAGTAAAAATATAATAATTATTAAATAATACAAAATTTAACCTTAATTTAAGTTGTAGTATGATATTTAAAATTATATAACAAAAGATATATGACTATAGATATATAACTATAGATATATAATAAAAGATATATAACAAAAGATATATGACTATAGATATATCATTAAGATATAAAAAGTAAATTTTTATTTATAAAAATCACATAATTATTTAATTTTTTCTAAATATAGTTTAAATTAAAGAAAAAAAATCTATAATTTTTTTAATTTTAAGATATTATTAACTAAGTTTAATTAAAAACGATATGAGACATTTTAATTAAAACTAATATAAACACATGTAATTTTAGTTTAAACGTCTTCTAGCTATCTTAAAATTAATATAAATTACTATTATCTATAGTTTTTAGAGTATGATTTAATATAATCAATTTATTTTAATCTTTTATTTGAAGAGTTGCATTTATACATTCATCATAAAGTTTATTAACTTCACTATTTGATAAATCACAACTTTAAATTCCAAATCTTAAAAGATATTTTTTATCCCACCATTTTTTACTCCCAAGTAAATTTAATGCAGGGATATCATTTTTAATATATGCTGTTGTACAAACTACATCATATGCAGGAGAAAGTTTAATATTATTTATATCATTATAAATCAATCCAAAGTTTTTTAAATGTGCATCACCATTTTGAATAATATTATTTATTACTATCATTTTAAAAAATTGTTTCAATGATGATTTTTTATTTTTAGGTGAAACAAATGTTTTAATAGTTTTTACAATTTGTTCATAAGTACCTTCGTATTTATTATCTCTTTGTTTAGCATGAAGAACACACATATCTTCAAAACCTAATTTAATATTATTATCTTTTATATCAAATCTTTTCATTATAAAAAGTTTATCATCAGATGATATATAAAATTCTGGTAAATTAATCTCAAATATAGAGAAATAAAATTATTTTAGTTTATATTATTTTGTGTGTGTATGTAAATATATACTTTTCATTTTCAAGAGAGCTTAATGTTGCTCTTGATATATATTTACATAATATAGTTTGAGATATATTTTGTTCTTTTCTTAGTTTGCCAAATTCTTTAAAATCCATAGCAGTTACCTTTTTATCTAAAATATAATATACTAAAAAAATATTTTATAAATACCCTCTTCCATATTTAACATATTGATTATTTTTTATAACTCTAATAAGTCTTTTATCTCTTTTGAACCATAAAATGATTCTATTGCTTTATTTACCACAAAATCTAATTTTTTCTTTTCATTTAGACCTTTTGTATCTTCTTCAAATAACATTGTTAATATTTTAAGTCTTTTTAAATTTTGCGTTTCTAAATTTATTCTTTTCCCTATAACTTCATTTTCTTGCATAATTACCCTTTTATTTTAAATATAACGATATTATAGCAATTATATAAATAAAAAGCAATAAATTAACATTATTTAAACTAAAATACTAATAATTAATATTTCTTCACTTATAGCACCCTTTAGAAAACTTAAAAATGAAGTCATTTAATAGTAATATAGCTATTAAATAATATACATAATATATTATTATGTCTATTATTTGATAAAAATTAGTATTTTATATAGCAAATTATCTTGATATACTAGGAAGTATAGTTGAATTTAAAAGTTAAAAAATGAATATTATTCATAAAAACTATAATATTGTAATAAAATAGCTATTTTATTATAAAAGTAGATTTGTATAAATTAAAGAGATATTTACCACTAAATATAAATTTTTAATTAGAAATAGTTGTTTAAAAGAAATTAAGCACTTAAATGCAAATATTGACTAAATTTTATGATTTTTCATGACAATATAATAAAATATTTAAAATTCAAAATTTTTTATAAATGAAGAGTTAATTTGTTATTAAACTTATTTTGCGGAATTATCTCTTAATATTAATTCTGTTTATTACTCAAAAACATTAGGAATATCAACTAAAGAATTATCCCTGTTGTTTTCCTTTGGAATCTTTTTGGTTGTAGTAGGTACAGAACGATTTGTTTTTTTTATAAAAGGTTTTTCTTTAAATAACTCTTCATCATTTGGTTCTAGAAGATCTTGTATTGTATCTAATACATTTAATCCTCTTAATACATCAATGAATTTTTCTAGTGTAATTTTACCATTTATTTCAAACTGCTGGTATCTACGATGAGTCATTCCTATATGTTGGGCAAACTCTTTTTGATTTCCATATTGTTGCATATTTTGTTTGCGTTTTTGTTTGGCTCGTCTTGCTAACTCTTCTATTATCTCTTGTGTTGTTGCTAAACTAAAATCTAATTCTTTCATAATTAATATCCTTGCAAGAATAGCTCATCTACTATTTTTGTTTCTTCTAATATTTGATTAGCAAATTTTTGAGGAATACCTAGATGTTTACACTCTGTTACTAATTTACTATGTTTAATATCTATCATTGTGTTAATATTTTCTTTTAAAAATGACTCACTAATATTATAAGGTTTAAAAGCATCTGCTAACTGTTGAAATGTAGCTCTATTAAGAGAATTATTTCCAAGTAACATTTGATGATAACCATTACTTGTATATGTTAAGTCATATGCAGGAGCAAAAGCCCATTTTCCTCTACTATTCATTAGAAATGAAAAGTTTTTAGTATGATCATCTCTATTTCCATAAATAGCATTAAACAAAATAATCTTAACCATCTGTTCTTTATGTTTTTGTGATAAATTTAGTTTTTGAGCTATTCTAAACATATCCATATAATCATTATATGTTTCGTTAGGATTGTAGTGCATCATACCAGATAAAGAATGCATATGAAATCTTTCATTATTGCTTCTATCAAATCTATATGTTACAAAATGTGAACGCCCTTCATGTTCTAGTAACTCACATGGACTCATAATAATACCTGCTTCAACCGCAAATAGATGATATAAATACTCTAATTTAGTTGGGATAGAAGCATCTTTATATTTATCTCCTAATGTTGGATACATTGATATATCTTGATCATCATATTTAATTATTACAGGATAAAACCCTTCAGGAAAATCTCCTTGTTTTCTTGTCATACTTATAGTTTTGTCTTTTGGATTAAAACCAACCATAGCTTTAGCTCTTGCCCCTCCACCTGCTGAATTTGAAACGGCAATTAGTGTTTGTAATGTTGGCTTTGATTCATGAACAATTGTATGCTCATCATTTAAGAGTTTTTTAGATTCTTCATAGAGTTGTGATATATTTAATATCTCTTTATAATCTTCTATTTCATAAGAAGCTGGATGAAACTCTAATGCTCCTAATGTATGACTTCCTAGAAATTGTAATCTCTCCATAATAGTAGGTTTTCTTTTTAAATGTTCATATATAAATTTATCCATATAGTTCATACCATAACTACCAGGAAGATGATCACTAATTAAACCTGGCAGTCCGTATTGATATTTAAGATGAGAGAAGTTTTGTACACTTTTATCTGTTATAGGCATTTTAATAGGTGAAAAATCAAGGTTAGTTGTGTCTATGTATTTAAACTTAACTATTCCTTTGTGTTCTATTAGTTGTCCTATATTTTTGCCCCATGCTTTTACATAAATCATTTATCATCCTATTAATATACATATTTTATGTATATAATATCCTATTATTAATAAAATATATATTTATTATGTGTATCTTTTAAATAGAAATAGTTAATTTATAAGAAATTAATAAAAACTAAATCTTATTTATATTATAATAACACAAGTTATCATAACAAAGGTTATTAAATGAAATTTTATAATAGAGAAGAAGAATTAGATATATTAAAAAAAGCTGATAAGCTAAAATCAAATCATTCTATTCTAACTATGCTAATAGGTAGAAGAAGAGTAGGAAAAACAACTCTTGCTTTACAAAAATATAGTGATGATGAAGTGATATATCTATTTGTATCCAAAAAAGATGAACACCTTTTATGTGAAGAGTTTATAGAACAAATAAGTTCAAAGCTAAATATTAAAATATTTGGTAATATTTCAAAATTTGAAGAGCTATTTGCATATATTATGGAGCTTAGTAAAAGTAAAAGATTTACACTCATCATAGATGAATTTCAAGAGTTAGGCAAAATTAACTCATCTATTTATTCAAATATCCAAAAACATTGGGATATAAATAAAAATACTACAAATATACACTTCATAGCTTGTGGTTCTATATACTCTTTGATGAAAAAAACTTTTGAAGATAAAAATGAACCACTATTTGGAAGGGCAGATTTTAAAATAGATTTAAAAGCTTTAAAAGTTCCTGTGCTTAAAACTATACTAGAAGATTATGATAGTTATAGTTCAAATAATTTACTTGATTTTTACACTATTACAGGTGGTATTGCAAAATATATTGAGCTGTTTGCTTTGCATGGTGCTTTTGATTTTGATAGTATGCTTGAAACAATAATAGAGCCAAATTCATTATTTTTACAAGAGGGTAAAAATAGACTAATTGAAGAGTTTGGAAAAGAGTATGGTACATATTTTTCAATACTTGCTTTAATATCAAGCTCAAAAACAAGTAGAACTGAAATAGAATCAATCTTAGAAAGAAATGTATCAGGACATATAGCAAGACTAGAAAATGACTACAATATTATCAAAAGTATCAAACCAATTGGTGCTAAAATAAATTCAAAAGTACAAAAATATGAGATAGTAGATAATTTTTTATCTTTTTGGTTTAGGTTTATTTATAAATACCAAACCCTAATAGAAGCAAATAGCTTTGTAAGATTAAAAGAGATTGTAAGAAGAGATTTCTCTACTTTTAAAGGTAGATTTTTAGAAAAACTATTTATAGAACTTTTTAAAGAAAAACAAATATATACTACTATTGGCTCATATTGGGAAAGAGGAAATAAAAATGAAATAGATATAGTGGCTATTGATGATATAGATAAGACTATTACTTTTTGTGAAGTGAAATTAAATCCTAAAAGATTGAATAAAAATGAATTAATAGTAAAATCACAAAAACTAGTACAAAAATACAATAACTACAAAGTTAAGTATCTATTACTTAGTGTTGATGATATTAAAAAATATATTTTGTAAAATTAATATTTATACTATCAAGGACTAATATATGCAAGAAACATTATTATTTAAATTAGATAAATATACAAATAGTTATTTAAATGAGAAAAAATCATTAAAATACTCAATTAATACAATATCTACATATACTGGAATATTAGAAGAGTTTTTTGAGTATATGGTTAAATATGAAGATAAAATATTATTAGAAGAGATAAGTAAAGATATACTATTAGAATTTATACATTTTAATGATAAACACTCAAATACTACAAAACAATTAAGAATAACAGTTATAAAAGCACTATTTAAACATATAGATACTTTTAATGATAAATATGATTTTGAGAATAAATTTAAAAAACTAAATATCAAAACTCAAAGAAAGGAATTAGAATCATTGACTACTTATGAAGTTGATAGATTATTGGAATTATTTAATAAAAAATCAAATAGCTTTAATTTTAATAGAGATAAGTTATTAGTATATATATTACTTTATACAGGTATAAGAGCTAGTGAGTTATTAAATCTAAAATTTGATGATATAGAAGAAGTAGAGGATATGTATAGATTACTAATACTTGGTAAAGGTAATAAACAAAGATATGAATATATACTAAAAGATAAAATTCAAAATGAAATAGAATTTTTAAAACAATATAGTACTTCAGTAATTGCTATTACGAAAAAAAATAAACCAATGAGCAGAGTAGGTTTATATAATGTTATCTCTAATAAATTGAAAAAAGCTAATATAAATAAAAAAGGTGTTCATATACTAAGACATACTTTTGCAAAAACATTAGTATCTAAAAATGTAAACCTTTCAACTATAAAAGATTTATTAGGTCATGAAAATATTTCAACAACAATGATTTATGCAAAAAGTAATGAAAGTAATAAAATTGGAGCAGTTAGGTTGTTATAATATAAAAAATAAATAGTTTTATATTGCTTATATTATGAATTAATTATTAAAAATAGAGATAAGTTCTAATGGTTTGAAATTATTCAATTCTAAACAAGCATTTATA
>Ga0256843_1003872_pt1 | contig 10209 bp, 8 predicted proteins | sample AlvinellametaG_FD_191572 | JGI IMG/M metagenome (GOLD analysis project Ga0256843, IMG submission 191572) | Pompeii worm associated microbial communities from hydrothermal vent at the East Pacific Rise, Pacific Ocean - Alvinella | ecosystem: Host-associated > Annelida > Integument > Unclassified ... | reverse complement strand
ATGGTCTTTTGCACTTGTAAAAGGGAAAGCACCAAACAGAGAGTGGCTGCTTTATGCACAAGCTCCTAATGGCGATATGAAAGATGTAACAATAACAATCCCCGGGTATAAAGATGTGATGGTTGATGTTACGCAGATGGGGAGTTTTTATGTGTTGAGGGAAGGAAATGTTTCCGCAGTAGCTATAAAAACAAATATTAATTCTATGGTTAATATTGTACTTGGAAAAGGTACTACATATTATTTTGATGCTAGAGATGGAGATGATAATAATTTAGGAACTTCTGAAGACTCTCCATTTAAAACTATGAAAAAATTTAGAACTTTAAAATTATTACCTGGGGATAATGTTCTTTTTAAAAGAGGAGAGGTATGGAATGATGATAGATTAATTGCATATGGTTATCCTTCTGGTACTAAAGATGAAGTGATTTTATATTCTTCATATGGTGATATTAATAAGCCAAGACCAATTATTACTTCAATTAATAAAGTAGATATTCAATGGAAAAAGACAGATCGAGTTAACATATGGGAATCAAAAGATTTAAAAAGTAATCCGAGAAGATTATTCAAAAATAATAGAGAGATTTTAAATGCAAGAACATTAGAAGAAATTAGTAGTGGACAATCATGGTATTTTGATAACAATACTAAGATACTATATTTATATTCATTGAGAGATCCAAATAATGATACATTTAGGTTTTCATATACTATTACATGTTATTTTCAAGATCAGCAGTATATTACTGTAAATAATTTAGATATAAGAGGGGGAACAGCAATAAAATCTGTTGGTTCGTCAAATATACATATTGTTAATTCAAAGATAGGTTTTAATTCTTCATATGGATTAGTCTTTGAGAATAGCACTAATAATACAAAATCTTTTGATAATGTAGTAGAAAATAATATTTTTGATTCAGGTTTTACTCTTGATTATTCATGGATAACTCCTGGTGGAACAGGAGCAGATTATATTGGTTCAAATGATGGGTTAGCAATGAGAGATGGTACTCAAAATAGTATTATAAAAAATAATTTTTTTAAAAACTGGAATCATGCTTCTATTGTCCTTTTATCAAGAAGTGAAAATGCTGTTTCTAATAATGAAATATTTAATAATACTTTAACATCTCCTGATATTGCATATGGAGGTCGATTTGATATGGCAGGAAATTCTTATAAAAATGAAATTCATCATAATTTAATTAAAAATATTAGTGTTCGTAATCAAGTTAAAGGACATGATAATTATTTTCATCACAATATGATTGATGGTGTAAAAAATAGTCATTTAAAAGATGAAAATCTTGGACAGTGTTTTTCTATGGCTCCAAATGCAGGAGATGTATATAATAATTTAGTTGAATTTAATACTTTTAAAAATTGTGATGGTGCTGGTATTCAGTTAAATTTTTATAATAATCAAAATAATTATCAGATTTATGATAATGTTTTTAAGAATAACCTTATAGAAAATGCAGATTTGGATAGTCTTAAATATAAAAAAGAGACTGATCTGTTTGTTAGTGAAGGAGTTGGAAAAACAACTTTTGAAAATAATTCTATTTCTTCTAAAGAAGTTTTCATAAGAGGTAAATATCTTTTAACAAATGATTTTGATTTAACCACTAATAAAATTATTGATAAATCAATCGTAGGTTCTGGAAATATTGGTCTTTTAGGCTCTACATTGTCTTATTAAAGTTTTTTTAACTTTAATAAGATTAAAAATTTTATTAATATTAATTGTCTAGCGAATCTTGTAGGTTCTTTTAATAGTCTATATAACCATTCTAGATTAAGTTTTAAAAAAACTTTTGGAGCTCTTCTTTTATTACCCCCATAGATATCAAAACTTCCTCCAAGCCCCATATAGAGTGCTGGATGAACTTGAATAAGCTCATCCATTAAAAATTCTTGTCGGGGAGTACCTTGAGCTATGTATATAATATCTGGATTTAGTATTTGTAGTGTTTGTTTTAGTATTTCTTTTTCTTTTTCATCAATAAAACCATTTCGATAGCCAAGAATATTTAATTTAGGATATTCTGTCTTTAATTTTTGAATAGTATTTTCTATGACTTCTTGTGTAGATCCAATAAGATAGAAAGATTTTTTTTCTTGATATATTTCTATAATATTTAACCACAATTCGCTTCCTGGTATTTTTATTGCATCTATACCTTTTTGTTTTAGTGCCATTACTGCACCAATTCCATCAGGGTAACCGATATTTTTATTTATAATATTTTGCAATTGTATATCTTTTTTTAAAATTTTTTCAGCATTCATAGCTATTAATATTTTTTTTTGATTATCAATATATTTTAAAAATTCGCTTTTATCTTTGAATGCATATATTTTTTTATTGTTTATTATTCTACTTTGCATCTGAACTCCTTAAAATAGAAACTAAATGAATAGAACATCCATGCTTGTGCCCATCTCATATAAGGTATTTTAGATGAAAAAGATGGTTTCAATTGATAATAAAAATATCCATTTTTATCTTGCATATTTTTGATCGTCCAATTAAGTACCTTATCAACAAGAACTTTATTCTTTTTTAGTTCATCAAGTTTATAAAGAGTAGCTATTAATTGTGCAGGAGCATGTATATCAATAGGGTAAATTCTCTTATTATAATATTTTGGAGTACCATCTTCTAAAAAGAAATTTTTTAGATAATAATTTAACCCTTTTTGTATTGCCATATTAAAACTTGTATCATTAGTGTATTTTTGGTATTCATAGATACATTCTAAATTATAACCTGTGTGAAAACTATCTATCCACGATTGAATATCTAGTTCTCCATATATCCAAGAACCATCATCTTGTTGAGCATCTATACAGGCTACAATAGATGATTTGGCGGCTTTTAATAAATTTACATCTTTTGTATAGCTGTAAATTCTAGCTAAAAGCTTACTACCTAATAATGATGCATTATAAACTCTAGTATTGTCATAGGGTGAGTATGAAAAGATAAAACCTCTATCTTTTGAGGTACGGTTTAAATCATTTAAAATAAATTTACTACTACTAATTGCTGTTTCTAAATATTTTTTATCTTTAGTGATTTCATAAGCATCTAAGAGGGAGGACGCTATAAAAGAAGTGGCGACAACAGTAGGTGTTCCTTTTTTAAGAAAAAAAGCTCTAGATTGCCAATCAAAGTTATATCCCCAACATGCACCACTATATCCTGGTGTTTGAAGTTCTAATAGTTTGTTTGCTAAGAATTTAATATATTGAAAGTATTCATCTTTATTATTGACAGAATAAAGATTGCAATAGCCGGATAAAAATAAGCCTAAGCCTTTAGGATTATATTCTTTTTCTATGAGCATTAATTTTCTAAAATTTAGAGGATTTCTTTTGAAAGTTTGTATCCATGCTAATCTAAAAAATTGAATTTTATTAAATTTAAGAACTTGAAATACTTTACTATTTAAACCATCATATGGATCCCAACCTTTAAAATTTTCTGTTTCACAGTAGAAAGCTAATTTCTTAAAACTTTTAATAAAATTATTTTCCATTAATAACTTCTTTTATATGTTTATAGATTCTTTTTGACACTACACTATTTAAGAGTTTTCTATGTGCATAATTATAATTGTAATTACTTATTTCAATTATAGTATTTTTATTGAATAAGAGTTTTTCTAATTTTCTTGTAAGATCATCAATATTTTGAGGTTCTACAAAATAACCCATTTTTTCATCTTGAAAAAACTTTTTTAATCCACCCATATTTGTTGTGATAACAGGCATACCAAAAGCCATTGCTTCTAATATTGAGGTTGGTAATCCTTCTCCATAAAAAGTAGGAAAACAGTATATATGTTGTTCTGTAAATAGATCAATCTTTTTTTTCCCTTCAACATAACCAACTACAATAATGTTGTTATCATTTTTCACTTTTTGTTTTAATTGATCTAAATCTTTACCATTCCCCGCAATAGTTAATTGAATATTTTTATATTTTTTATTTAAATTTCGAAAAGCTTCAACTGTGTCAAAAACTCCTTTTTCTTTAAGTAAACGTGCTAAAAATAATATCTGGATATTATTTGTTTGTTTGATATTTTCAATTTTCTTATCAAATGAAAAATTCTTTAAGAGAGATGAATCTACATTTGTAGTTTCAATAATAATCTCACCTGTATATCCCCATTCTAATATTTTTATTTTAAAATCATTTGATAATACAAATATTTTTTTGGCTTTTCCAAAAGAGTTTAAAAAAAATGTTTTGTATTTTTGATCTACTTGTTTTTCAAAAATCAAATCCCATCCATGAAAAAATACGATGAAAGGAATGTCTTTTTTAATTAATTGTTTTGCAAATATAGCGTCTCGAAAAAAACTTTTTTTCCCTAGAGATGGATTTAAAAATGCCAATTCATATTTTTGATTTTTAATGTTATTATGAAATTTAATTTGATCTTTTAATATTCCGAATATATTTTTCCCATGACCTCCCATTTCAAAAATAGAAATATTTAAAGAATTATATTTTTTCATTTCAATCAGAAGTGAGTTCCAATAGGCACGAACTCCACCTTTTGTTGATAATTCTCTTCGTAATGTTAAGAGTATATTATGTTGAGGTTTTTTACACATTTTTTTGCCCTTTTATTTTTTGATATGCTTCAGTCATAGTTTGAAAATTAATATTTCTTTTGTTAGTTAAAAAGATTAATCCATCTTCAGAATGAAATCCTTTTGAGTGTCCTATTAGTACAATAGGAGAATATATAGTAGTTTTTCTTTCTTGAATTTTATTATAAAAATAATTCATTTTTTTTCTATTAAATAAACAAAAATCCCAAGTTAACGATTCTTTTTCAAAATAAAAAAGAATTTTTTGTAAGAAGCTTTTTTTTGCTGTTCTTCCTTTTATGGTTTGCATAGCTGAGTGCTTATTTTTAAAAATTGCTTTAATTCTTGTAAAATCATATTTAAATATTCTATAGATAGGCAGTGAAAAAATAGATATTTCTATGATGTCATTTTTAGATATAGTTTCAGTGTTTTGTATTAAAACATTATTCTCTTTAATAGGCCAATAGGTAATTTTATTATGAATTTTCCTATAATCATAATTAGATTTTATGCTATGCTCATATCCACCTGAAAAAACAGATGTATCAACAATAAAATGATATTTTTTTAATACTTTAATAATGTTTTCTGATGGAAGGATATTAAATCCACCTGCTCTAAATATATTACATTTATAATTATTATCGATTGGCTTCAACATATTTTCTAAAATTTGAATTCCTTTTTGAAAAACTTCATCTAATGTGATGTTAAATTGATTGTTTTTTATTAAGGGTATATCTGCCATTGACCAATGGTTGCCAACAATCCATTGCCCCGATTTAAATGTGGCATTAAGCCATTGCGGATGTATATGTAATTGGATATCATGACCTTGTTGAAAAGCTTCAATTATCTGTTCTTCTATTGCGCTTATAGGATTGTTTTTATATCCCATCTTATTACCTTTATCCCATTCTTCTTTTATCTTCCAATATTCAACAACCTCAAAAAATATAGTTAATTTAATATTATATGTTTGACATATTGTTAATAATTTTTTTGTAGGTTCAACAAGATCAGTAAAAATATCTCCTGAACCATCCCCAAAAAGTTCATAATCTAATGTTAATATTAAATCCATTTATTTAAATTCCTTGGTTGTTGATTGAGTTAAAAATTTAATAAGTTTTGTATCAAAAGGAGTTAATTTTTTTTTCCATGATTTTAGACGACTTTCATCAATACCTTTAGAATTTTTTTCACTATGGCTAGATTCTTTTCCATCTGCTATTAGCATATCTTGTTCAAAGGGTATTTCACTAAAAATACATAATTTTTTTAATTCATTTTCAGGATTTAAAATTAAATCTTCATAGTTAATTTTATATAATTTATGTTTGTTTTTTTTATAAAAATATCCCATCCAAATATATTCTATTATAAAAGCAAATAAAGTGATATAGTGAATTATAAAACCGAAGTATTTTTTTCTACGTCTTGTTGCTTCGTCATTAAGTTTTGAAGCACAAACTGCTCTTATATCTCGATGTAATAATATAATCTTCGCATCTGGATACCATTTATATAATAATTCTATTTTACTAAAATGTAAAGGATATTTAACTCCAACTCTTGGTTTGTTATTTAATTTACGATACTCATTAAGGAGTACAGATATAACAGCTTCCAAAGATCGATCAGTCTTTTTTAATTCATTAAATATTACTTCTTTATTAATTCCTAATTCTTTATATTCTTTCCAAAAAGTTCCATAAATATTGGCTTTAAAAATAAAGTTTATAAATTCTTTTAATATAATATCATCTTGTAGATTTTTAAAGGAGTAGTAGTGTTCATAAAATCGTTTACCAAATGGAGCAGCTATGTGCATTTCATCTGTTGCCATAGAAACTTTAGAGTTATTATTTAAAATGTTTTTTAGTAATGTTGAACCGGTTCGATGCATAGCAATAATGAAAATTGGTTTATTAAGCTTTGGCATGAATATTCCTTGTAATTGATATAGCATAAGCAAGTATAAAAAAATATGTTAATGTCATTGCAGTTTGTTTCATTAATACAGTTGAATATGAGAAAAAATCTATTAAAAATATAAAAATAAAACTAATTGCAATCAAAAGGATAAGAGCATCGTTAACACTATAGTTTATGATATTCTTTTTATTATTAAATAGCATTAAAAAAATAATTATGTGTATACTTAAGTAAAGGATTGCTCCTATTATACCAATTTGCATTGTTAATTGTAAAAAACCAGTTCTTACTCCATATCCTAGTTGATATTTTTCATATGCTGGATTTGAATATTTTGATAAAGATGATTTAATAATATCTCCTGGGCCAAAACCAAGAAGTACATGCTCAAAACCTTTTTGTTCTAGTAAATTAAATACAACAGGTACAGCTGATAACCGACTGGCCCCCTTAGCATCACCAACACCTCTATCTCTTTGCGTATAAGTTTCTACATATTTAATTGCGTAGTCAAGATTAAATTGACCATGTTTTAATAATCTTGCATTTGTATTTAAAATAACAAATATCATAGATGATGATAAAATGAAAAACATTATGATATATTTAACTGTTCTCATACTAAAAAGTATTTTAAGATTATTATTTAGTGAGAATATAAAAAACATAAGTGCAACAAGATATACAATAATGGCTAGTTTCATACTTGCAATACCTATTAGAATAAATAGAGGGATAAGTAGTAGATAGATTCTTTTTTTGTAAAAGTCATTATATAAAATTATAAAGGATATTGCTAAAAGTGGAAGAATAGTTGCAACACTTCCTGAATCTATGGAAACTGTTCCTATAATATTTTCTCCAGGACCAATAGTTAATAATTTATATATAGTTGCTGGTATTTGTATTAAAAATAAAATAATTAGTAATTTAAGTAAATTTTTTTGTTGTTTTTTTGTTAAATCAATAATGATTAAAGCATAAAAGAATAATAATGGTAATATATATGCTCTTAAAAATAATAAAACCATTGCAAATTGCATATTATTTAATACAGCAGATATAAAAATAGTTAAAAGTAAAAAGCTAAAAAGAAGAGTTGTTTTTTTGTATATAGCTTTTTTATGTATTAAAGAGAGAAAACTAAAACTAATTAATGTAAGTATTAATATGTGAATGAGAATTCTTGTAAAAGATTCTGAAATTGTAAAAAATTGACTCAAAACCCCTTGAAAAAAGCTAAGAATAAAAATAATATATAAAATATAATAAGCTGTTCTTTTCAAGATTTATTCCCTATAAGTGTTAAATAACAATATAAGTTATTTGTAATAATTTTATTCCAATGGTAATCTTTTAAGGTTTTTCTAATAGCTTGAGTATTAATTTGAGATTTTACTTGTTGAAATTTTAGTAATGAATTATAAAAAGAATCTACAGAATCTTCACAAATAAGGCCATTTTCTTGAGAAATTAAATTTTTATTTGCATCTGTATTTGTTGCAATACAAAAGAGTCCAGAATTTATATATTCAAAAGTTTTAGTGGGAGGTTGACATCTAAAATGTTCTTGATTTGGCACATAAGATATGCCAATATTTGCTTTTTTAAAAAAAGGAGTAAGCTCAGAATGAGTTTTTCGTCCATGGAAAGTAATTATATGCATTAAATTGTATTTTTGAATAGTGTCTATAATTTGTTTTTCTTCATAATCTTTTCCATATCCTATTATATCATAGGTGACAACGAGTGGAAAGTTTTTTGTTTTGTAATATGAAATAAATTGAGCTAATCCTGTAATTGTTTTGTGTATTTCTCTACCATTAAGAGTTCCTACATATAGAAGATGCATATTAATATATTTTTTATCTGTACTAGTTATTGGATCAGATCCTAGCGGTAAAATATGAGCTTCACTGATTTTTAGTTTTTTCTTCAAACATTCAGAAATAATTGTAATGTTTTTAAAAAATAATGAATCAATTTTTAAGATTTGATCGTGTATAAATCTTTTGTATTTATTAGTATTAACAGAATTTGTTCTAATATCTAAGATAAATTTTTGATGCATAATACCAATTTTAATAAAAGAAGACATAAGAAAATGAACAATAAAGACTATATCATAGTTTTGATGTTTTATTTGATGACGACATATTTTAATAAAATTAAATCCTTTATTTAAAAAAGTTTTTTCATGAGGAATATATATAATATTTATGTTTTCTTCTTGAACTTTTTGTTTCCCTGTATCAAAACAAAGATATGTAATATCGAAATTATTTTTTAAATATTGACAATATTTATAACTATCAATGTGATATCCGAATTGTACTTTATTGATGATAAGTAATTTTTTCATTATTGAGAATATTTCCATTCATTAGGAAAATTTTTTTTATATATTGCTTTGACTTTACGTAAATAATACCAATATGGTTTATGTATAACAGATGTTGCTTCTTGAAAGCCATATTTAATATCATGAGTAAGTAGTTCTTCTTTTATCCAAGTAAAATCTTTGTTATTTTTTAATTTTGTTTCTATTTCTGGAATTATTTTTTGATATTCTTCTGGAAAAACTTCTTTATCTCTTATGCTTGATGAACCTTTTTCTATTTGTTTTCTTGTTCCCATACTACCAAAAATATGATGATGTTCTTTTTCCCAAAAATTTTTTTTATTTTTAAAATATTTTTGTCCTGTAATAGTACATATTTCTTTTAAAATAGTATCTGTATTATTTACTAATTGTTCATACTCTATAGCGACATAAGGTAAATTTGTTTGAAGAAAATATTTATAGTAAATAGTATATCTATATATAGCATCATCTATATTTTCTCCTCTTTTCCATATTGAATATACATAATTAATAGGGTTTTTATATAAAACTATATTAATTACTTGAAAATTATTTTTGATTCCCCATATATTATTATCAATACCCCAATTGAGATTTTTTGATGAATCTATTAAAAAATCTACATTTAATAATTCAAATGCTTTTAAATGAAATTCAAATTCAGGTAAATTTTTGATTTTATCCCAATATGGGCATGATGCTGCTGAACATGAGCAAATTATATTAAAATGATGTTTTCGAAATGGTCTGAACCAAGCATGAACTTCTCCTAGTGAAAAAGATTTTTCATCATGGCCTAGCATTAAATCAAGCATAGTTGTTCCACTTCGTCCTGCTCCAAAAATATTTATAAGTGTTTTCATCTTATGTCCTTTATAAGTTGGATAATTGTATCTATATTTTTTAAAGAATATTTTTCAAAAGAGAATTTTTTAGCATTTTTCCCCATTTTCATTCTTAATTGATGGTTGTTAATTAATTCTTTTGTATTTTTTAAAAGTTGGTCATACGTTTTAGAATGAAAACCTATATTGTGTATCGTTAATATGTTATCGGGATCAACATTTAAAGAAATTACTGGAACTTCTCTCATCCATGCTTGGATAAATGTATTTGGAAAACCTTCTGCAATACTTGTATTAATAAAAATATGGGCTGTTGCAAGTTCTTTATTTACTGCATCGATTGATAATTCTCCATGATATGTGACATTATTATTTTTAGCAAAATTAAGCATGATATCTTGATAATCCCTTCCTATTAAAATAAATTCGGCATTCATA
>Ga0256843_1003871_pt1 | contig 10209 bp, 10 predicted proteins | sample AlvinellametaG_FD_191572 | JGI IMG/M metagenome (GOLD analysis project Ga0256843, IMG submission 191572) | Pompeii worm associated microbial communities from hydrothermal vent at the East Pacific Rise, Pacific Ocean - Alvinella | ecosystem: Host-associated > Annelida > Integument > Unclassified ... | reverse complement strand
CTTCTGTACTACCAAACCCATTATCTCCACCAAAACTTGGTGCAACATAACATAAATGGTAATCAACAACCTTACATGTAAGCTTATAAAGATTCTCTGTACCCTCTATCATAATGTTTTTATATTCGTTAATTTTTTCTAAGTTATCAGCTATAAAAACTTTTCTATCTGCAACATCAAAGAGGGGAATTGTTTTATCAAACTCTTTTTCTCTTGAAAGTATCAAAATATCGGGTGCTTTTCCGTTGACAAGTCTTGCATCAAGAGTAGGTCTATCTTCACGAACAGTATTGCCACCAATAACTAAAAGATCACATACATCACGCATAGCATGAACATGTTTACGAGATTCTTGAGAGCTTATAATCCCACCATCAGTTGTTCCATTTAAGCGTTGTGCCCATTTAAAAAAGACAAATTGTTTCTCAAGCGTTCTTTGAAATGGGTAGAGTAAAGCATCACACTCTTTTTTCATAATCTCAGTATATACTGTACAATTATTCATAGAAAGAATGAGATTCCCATTAGCTGCTTGTTTATTAGTATCATTAGAACCAACAAATATCTCTTTTATGCCAAGTTCGGCAATTAGATTTGCACAAGAGGGTGTTTTTCCAAAATGGGAACATGGCTCTAAAGTTGTATAGAGTTGTACATTTTGAAAAATATTATTATGATTACTTAAAAGGTGGGTATGTATATCAATAGAATCTTGAAGTGCCAAGATATAGTCATCTTGTGTAAGCTTATAGTATGCCATCTTTAAAGCATTTACTTCAGCATGAGGCTCCCCTGCCTTGTGATGTGCTTCAACAGCTAAAATTTCACCATTTTGCCCAACAACACAACAACCAACAGCAGGATTTGGATAAGTTAATCCCTGATACTTCCATGCCTCTTGCAAAGCAAGTGACATATAAAAGTTACTATCTATTACCATTCAAAGTAGGTTTTTGCTTTTTTTACATCGTGAAAATCAACAGAAAAACTCTCTTCCTCATTTTCAAGAAGTAATTTGTTATCTTCTACACCTTTGAGTATAGCTCTGATTTTATCTTTATCTGCCGTTACAAGAGAGACTTTCTCCCCTATAGACTTTTTAAAATGATCGATTGTAGTTAGTTTTCTTTCAATTCCAGGGCTACCAACTTCAAGTCTATACTCCCCAGAAACAGGAGGTGTTACATCTAAAAGAGGTGAAAGAAGATGAGTAAGTTCTACATACTGTTCAAGAGGAACACTTTTACGTTTACCATCTTCAAATTCAGGAGAGATAACACTTACACGAAAAATAGTTTCATCAAATTCATTGACAACAACAGTATCGTAAAGTTCTAAACCAACAGAACTTACAACTGCTTTAATATCATTTTGTAAACTCATCCCTCTTCTCCTCTTTCTTTTGCAATTTTTTTAAAAAGATCTTCAATAGTTTGTGATTTTTTAAGTTGTTCATCAAACTCAAATGTAAGCTTTGGACAACGATACCACCCTTGATCTTTCAAACAATGATTCTCTATAATAGGTCTTGCTTTACGAAGTTGTTTAAGATAAACCCTTTTTTCCTCTTCAGAAAATCCTGTAGGATCTATATAAACTTTCGCATCACTACGACCACGAGAACACTTTACCTCTATAACACTCAACTCATGGAGTCTTGCATCATTAAGCTGTGCAAGTGCTTCAGGTATAATCTCAGCGAGAACAGACTCTGTTCTCTTGAGTTTAATCTGTGCTTCTGTCATTACTAGAGAGCAGCTTTTTGTTCAACTTTTTTGAATGTTTCGATAACATCACCAACTTGAACATCTTCATAGTTAGAGATGATAACACCACACTCATAACCATTACCAACTTCTTGAACATCATCTTTGAAACGACGAAGTGATACAAGTTCACCTTCAAAGGCTACAACACCCTCACGAATAACACGAACAAGTCCACCACGAATAAGTTTACCATCAACAACAACACATCCAGCAACCATACCTTTAGGTGATTTAAATACATCACGCACTTCAGCTTGACCTGTATTTTCTTCAGTAAATTTCGGTGCCATCATACCTGTTAACATCATTGTCATATCATCAAGAAGTTGATAGATAATAGAGTATGTTCTAATATCTACATTTCTTTGTTTTGCCAATGCTTTTACAGAACCTGTTGGACGGACATTAAATCCAAGAAGTACACAGTTTTCAGAGTTAGCAACAAGTTCTACATCACTCTCTGTAATTCCACCGACACCACTTGAAATGATATCTATTTTCACCTCTTCATTTCTAAGCTCACTCAATGAACCTTTAATAGCCTCTAAAGAACCGTGAACATCAGTTTTAAGAACCACTTTAAGAGATTTTAATTTCCCTTCAGCAATCATTGCTGTCATATCTTCAAGAGTAGATTTTGTAGATTTAGAAAGCTCTTTATGTCTCTCATACTCTTTTCTTTTTTGTGCATACTCTTTTGCTTCTTTATCACTGTTCATTGCCATCATAATCTCACCAGAAGCAGGAACTTCATTAAGTCCTACAACTACAGCTGTATGAGAAGGTGCTACCTCTTTGATCTGTTTACCATGTTCATTGATAAGAGCTTTAATACGGCCATAAGCACTACCACACACAACATTATTTCCAATTTTAAGTGTACCATTTTGAACGATTACAGTTGCAACAGCACCACGCCCTTTTTCAAGAGATGATTCCACAACAGCAGCTTTTGCTGGTGCATTAGGGTTTGCTTTAAGCTCAAGAACTTCAGCAGTTAAAAGAATATTTTCAAGTAACTCATCTATCCCCATTCCCGATTTTGCTGAAACTGGCACAAACTCAACATCTCCACCCCAATCAACAGGAGAGATACCTTGCTCAGCCATTTGACCTTTTACTAAATCAGGATTTGCTGTTTCTTTATCCATTTTATTAAGTGCTACAATAATTGGTTTTCCAGATTCTTTAGCAAGCTTAATAACTTCTAAAGTTTGTGGTTTTACACCATCATCAGCAGCAACAACGATAATAACGATATCAGTAATATCTGTACCTCTTTGACGCATATGTGAAAATGCTGCGTGTCCTGGAGTATCTATAAAAGTGATATCTTTACCATGTTGGTTAACAGTATATGCACCAATATGTTGCGTAATACCACCAGCTTCGCTATCAGCAATTTTTGCTTTACGAATAGCATCAAGAAGTGAAGTTTTACCATGATCAACATGTCCCATAATAGTAATAACAGGAGGTCTTTCAACTGCATCCGGATCTTCATCAACTTTTTCTTCAGCAACATAGTTAAATTCATCTTTAGGATCAATGATTGTTACTTCAACACCAAACTCTTCAGATAATATTTCAATTTCATCACTTCCAAGAAAGTCATTTTTTGTCATCATCATACCAAGATCAAAAAGAACTTTAATGATATCACTCATAGGTCTTTTTAATTTTTCTGCAAACTCATAAACACGAATATCTTCAGGAATCTCTACATGTGTAACAACTTCCTCTGTTTGACGCTCTTTTGTGTATTTTTTACGCTTATCACGAGAAACTCTTCTTCCACGAGGAGCCTGTTTTTTATTCCCATTTCTACCTACTGGTTTAGGTTGACGAGGTTTTCTTGGTTCTTCCACAACAATTTGAGCTCTTTCTGTAGAGTTTAAATCAAGAAGTACAACTTGGTCATCCATATCCATTGTAACTTCAGCCATACTGCCACCAAAAATATCAAGTTTTTTTCCTTGATCTTTTTTAGATATTGGTGCTTGTTTTGTTGTATTTTTCTTTTTCTTCGCAAGTTCAGCTAAAACCTCTTCACTCATCTTACCATATGAAGAAACATTTGCACTTCTTTGAGGAGCAGAATAGTTCTCTTCAACTTTTGGTTTTTTCTTTTTAACAATTTTTAGACCAGATTTTTTAATAGATGGTCTTGCTGAAGGTGTCACCACTTTTAAAGTTGTTTTTGGAGTTTTTTTCTCCTCTTTTTTAGGATCCTCTTTTGACTCTTCTTTAGGTGTTTCTTCTGATTTTACCTCTTGTGAAGGTGCAACCTCTTCTTTCTTTGAACTCTCTTGAGCTTCTTTTGTTTCTGAAGTTTTCGTTTCTTCTTTTTTAGCCTTTTGAGGTGCCTCTTGAGTTTTTGTTTCAGGAGTATCACTTTTTTCAGTTTTTTGAGAAGCTTTTTTTACTACAGTTGGCTTTGGCTTAGCTGGAGCCTTAGCCTCACTACCATTCATAATATAATCGGCAATCTTCTCTGCCTGTTCCATTGTCACTGTACTTTGTGCAGCTTTTGCTTCAATACCTACCTCTTTAGCTTTTGCTAAAACATCTTTAGAAGCGATACCCAGCTCTTTTGCAATTTCGCTAACTCTAACTTTTTCTGTCATCAGTGATGATCTCCTTTAGTTTATTCATAAGTTTATCTTTTTGACCACTTCTGCAATGACGCATGAGTGCTTTTTGAAGTTTTTTCTCTTCATCGAGACAACTTTGACATAAATAAAAACTTCGTCCTACCTTCTTATATGAAGAGAGTTCCCCATCTTCACACCTAAACCTATAAAGTTCAGATTGTGGCTGTCTGTCTCGACATGAAACACACATTCTCATTGGTTGATGAAATTTTTTCGCCATTATATCTAAATCTTACTTTATTTAATAGGCTTATCGCTCTATTATTAAGCCATCATTATCAAAATCAAGTATTTTCACACCAAATTCTGGAAATTTTTGCTTAAATTTGTTAGCAATCATTGCTGCATCATCATCGTAAACAAGTGAAAACATTGTACTTCCACTTCCTGAAAGTGCTGACATTAAAGCACCACTCTCATATGCTGTTTTTTGTACAGAAAAAAGTTCCGGTAATGTTTTCATTCTCGCTTTTTGATGAAACCTATCTTGTGCAGCTAACTTTAACATCTCCCAATCTTCATTAAAAAATGCAGCAACAGTTAAAGCACAATGGGAAAGATTATATACAGCATTCTCTTTTGAATACGATTTTGGAAGCACCGTACGAGATTTTGATGTATTCATCTGTTTATTTGGTATAACCACTATTGCTTTAAGATAATCAGGCAGATGTTTTCTTTGTGAAAACACTTTGTTCTTTTCTAGCGTAGCAACATTAAAACCACCCATTACAGCTGGTGTTATATTATCAGGATGTGGCTCATACACTAAAGCATGATTTAAAATTCTTCTTTTTGAAACACGGATACCTGCTGCTTCATGTGCTGAAGAGATAGCTGCAACAATTACAGCTGATGAACTCCCTAGTCCTCTTGACATTGGTATTTGATTGTAAAAAGTAAATTTAAAATTTTGCTTCTTCTTTGTTAAACGGGAATAGTGTTCATTAAATATAGAGATGAAAAGGTTATTCCCTTTTAAACGAGGATTATTCTCCCCTTCCCCTTTTATACTCACACTAAAAAACTTTGATGGATGAAACTCTACTTTGTTTCGTAAATCAACTGCAAGCCCGAGTGTATCAAACCCAGGTCCTAAGTTTGCAGAAGTAGCTGGTACACTAATTGTCACTCATTTTTCCTATCCTACAGCACCTATTTTATACAGTGGTGTTGCAATATTTGTAAATTTAGACTCATCTAATCTCTGTGGTAAAGAGAAATGCATCTCTTGTGGAGTATCAAACTTTTGTGTCTTTATATTTTCTTGGATTTTAACAAAATATAGCTTTCCTATCGCTTTTATAGGTCTATTTTCATTAAAAGAAAAAGCATCTGTTGCCAAAAGTGGAATCTTTTTAAGAACACTTAAAGAGCGTAAAAAAATATAGGCTATTTTTATAGCCATAAAGCTCCCTGGTCCATTTGCATACAAAAGTTTTTTAATCTCATACTTTTTTAAGATTTTCTCAAAAAGTAAAGGTAAAACCTCTGAACTTTTTTCCTCTGATATTATCTCTTCGATAAGTTCATTCTCTTCGTAGATACCTATATAAATAGGAGAACTCAAAGCAAGAACCAAAACAGTTACATTTTTTTTAGGCATACGCTTTTTCTAACTCTTTCGTTTTTTCACCAACAAGTTCTACTACTTCATAATTTTCAGGATTTTTCAAAAGTTCCAAAGTAAGTTTATGATTTAAATCATGACTTCCAGCAAATGCTTCATAATTGCCTACAAAATTCATCCCTATAAGACTCATATCACCTATGGCATCCAAGATTTTATGTCGCACAAACTCATCATCATAACGCAAACCTTCAGGATTGAGAACTTTTTTTTCATCAAGCACTACAGCATTTTCCAAAGAACCTCCAAGAGCCAAACCTTTTGAGCGTAAATACTGTACTTCATGTAAAAAACCAAAAGTACGCGCTCTTGCTATCTCATTTTTGTAACTCTCTTTTGTAAACTTAAGTACATAAGTTTGTTCTTTAATAACAGGATGTGGAAATTTAATAGTAAAGTCATAGTTTAAATCAGGAGAAGGCGAAAGCTTAACATATTTATCACCTTCATGAATTTCTACATCTTTTTTAATCACCATCACTTTTTTAGGGACATCAAGCTGAACAACACCAGCTTCATCCAAAAGCATACAATAACTTGCACTACTTCCATCCATAACAGGTACTTCATCAGCATCAACAATCACACGGAGATTATCAATACCATAAGCATACACAGCAGAGAGAAGATGCTCAATAGTAGAGATAACAAACCCATCTTTCCCTATCACTGTCGCCATCTTTGTATCAACAACATTTTCAGGAATAAGAGGAATAGAAACCCCTACATCACTACGGTAAAAAACGATCCCACTGTTAGACTCCAATGGCTCAAGTCTTAATTTTACAGGTGATCCTTTATGAAGCCCTATTCCCACAAGCTCTACAGCTTTTTTTATAGTTGTCTGATACATCCTTCAATCCCTATCTATTATCTATAATTTTTTTAGCAGCTTTAATAATATCACTTATATTTAGTTGTATCCATTTGCGATCCATCCACTCTTGAGGACGCACTTCAACACCTTGCACTAAAACACCAAAATGTAAATGATCTCCCATAGCATAACCAGTTTTCCCTGTATTTGCTATTTTTTCTCCAGGTCTCACCTCATCTCCTTTGGCAACATCTATACTTGAACAGTGTCCATAGAGTGTATAAAGTCCTAATCCATGAGAGATAACAGGCATATTTCCATACAAGCCATTAAAATCTGCAAAAACAACTTTTCCACTGTTTTGTGTTTTTATTGGTGCCATTGCATAACTAGCCAAGTCAAGCCCAAGGTGATAAGCTTCACTAATATACTTCCCTTTATAGTAGTATTTTCTATGATCACCAAAATGTGCTACTACTTTTGCATTTTTTAAAGGATAAAGTCTATGTATTTTAAAATCGCTAATCATCTCATCAGGGACAACCGAAGTAATTTTATGAATAAGTGCTTCATTTTTTGCACGAACATCTTCATTAATAATTTTAAATTGTTTTAATTTATCTTCTACACCTTGTGTTTCTTCAAATTCCTCTGCCAAATCATAGATCTTTCCATTTAAAAATCTATCAGAAAGATTAATTTTAGAAACTCGATATTGTCTGTTTTTCAGATAGAGTGGTACATAAGACTTTGTGATATTGTGTGCAAAATCTTTAGCAACAACAGTTGCTTTAAAGCCACTATCAGTTACAGGCCATGCCAAAAGTGCAATGTAGTATCCCTCTTTATAAAAAGGTTGTGCCTGAAAATGTTTATGATTTGCTTCTATATATACATCTTCAAGATTATCATCTTTTACCCGAAAAATAACCAAGGCAGAACCACCTCTTGAGATCTTGTAAGAGTTATTTACAATGCTTACTCTTGGTCGTTTTCTATCGACTATAAGTTTATACACTTTTACACTGCTATTCCCTTTGAAAAAGTTCCATTTACTTACATCTTGTGCCTGCACAATAATTTGAATATTTTTATCTTTTAATCTATAAATATCACGAGGTGCTTGCAATGCAACTTCAACAGTTTTTTGAGGCATAAGAAGTCGTTCATTTTTAAGCTCTTTATCACCCTCTTGCGTTCTCATAATCACCCTATATGCATGTAAGCCTGTATCATCTGTTATAACAAGTTTTAAAGGTTTTTTTAAATTCCAGTAACCATTTGTTTCTAAAGTAATACTAGGAATATGACGCTCAAACATCGGGGAAAAATAGACAAAAAGCGCTCCAGCAACTATTGCTATTAATAGAAATAAACTTATAAATGACGAATTATTTTTTCTTCTCAATGTATATATCCTTTATTGTTTTTATTATTGTGTCGTTCTCATCACTTTTGACAAGTATAACTTTGCTTACATGTACAACACGCATACACTCAGGCAACCACTCTATACAATCTTGCAAAGTTGCTCCACACATTGCTAATTCCTGTGAACTTATACTCACTTTAGCAACCGTTGCATTCTCTTGGAGAAGCATATTTTGCAACAATACAGCACCCACTCGCATAAAAGAGAGAGAAAGCGAACTATAGAGATATTTTTGACACTTTGCATGGTCTGCACCAAGTGCTATCAACTCACTAGCTAAAGCAAAAACAGTACCATCAACTTGTTTGCTCGTAAAAAAATGGTATTGTAAAACAAAACCAGCATATAAAGATTGTGCCATTTTTTCATTAATTTTATAACCATTTGTTTTGAAAAAATCAAGAAGTTCCGAGCTAGAATCATCCACTTCATAAACATAATCACTCGAGCTGGGAATATTTTTACGAACCTTATCATACCATGGAAGAAAGATAAAGTGGTGAGGAATAGTCTCGTTTAAAGAAACGAGAGTTACTTTTTTATGCTGTGTCAAGAAAAAAGTATACAAAGCACTCCCCTGCGCAAAACTATTTTTATCAACAAGGAGTGTTACATGTAAGCTGTTTTTTAATCTGTCTAAAGATATCATTTACTACTTTTTAAAAACAATTATATACTATTTTTTATTCATTTTATAAACATACGCCAAAACTTCTGCAACTGCAGCAAACAAGCTCTCTGGAATTGGCTTTTCTAACTCAACCTCTGCATATAGACTTCTTGCAAGGGGTGGATTTTGCACAATATGTACATTATTTTCTCTCGCTATTTTTTTAATTTGCAAAGCGATATTATCTGTCCCTTTTGCCAAAACTATAGGAGCATAAGATTTTTCCTGATCATACTTAATAGCTACAGCATAATGTGTTGGATTGGTAATTACTACATCAGCCTGTGGAACCTCTGCCATCATCCTTTTACGAGATGCCTGCATCTGAATTTGACGAATTTTTGATTTTATAAGAGGATCCCCCTCCATATTTTTCATCTCATCTTTTATCTCTTGTTTAGACATTTTAAGCCCATCAAAATATTGCTTTCTTACAATAATCAAATCTATCATGGCAAAAATAAAGATAATAAGAAGCATAACAAAAGCGATAATAATCATTTTATCTTTCAACCAATTCATTTGATCACCAAGACCAAAAAGAGCAACAGTAGGAAGTTCCGTAATAAAATAAAAAAAGAAAACAAATCCTACACCTAAAGTGGTAAAAGACTTAAAAGTAATTTTTATCCCTTCTATAAGTTTTTTCATCGAAAAAAGATTTTTAGTTCCTTTGATAGGATCTATTTTTTTAAAATCTGGCATAATTGCTTTGGTTGTAAATAAAAAACCAAACTGTGCCAAAGATGCAATAACTCCAGCAATAGCAACAGCCAACGCAAGAGGTAAAATTATTAAAAGTAGTTCACGCGCTGTTACTATAGCTATATCTATAGCAAAAAGTTTATCAATAGGTGTACCAAAAAGGGAAAAATAATACTGAGCAAGTGCTAAAGCATGGTGTGCCATAAAAGGAAACAACATAAGCATAGCCAAGATGGCTACAAAAAGGGTTATTACCCCTGAAGTATCTTGTGATTTTGGAACATTCCCCTCTTTTCGGGCATCTTCTATCTTCTTGGAGGTGGGTTCTTCTGTTTTTTCAGCATCATCAGCCATCACCCACCCCTTTTACAGATTTATGAAATTTTCATAGAAAGATCTATCCATGATGCTTGATGTATTAAACTGCCACTACTAATGGCATCTACACCTGTTTGCGCGTAACTCTCTATCGTTTCTAGTGAGATATTACCACTTGCCTCAAGAAGAATATGAGGATGATGAGCATCTCTAT
>Ga0256843_1003870_pt1 | contig 10210 bp, 13 predicted proteins | sample AlvinellametaG_FD_191572 | JGI IMG/M metagenome (GOLD analysis project Ga0256843, IMG submission 191572) | Pompeii worm associated microbial communities from hydrothermal vent at the East Pacific Rise, Pacific Ocean - Alvinella | ecosystem: Host-associated > Annelida > Integument > Unclassified ... | reverse complement strand
AGCAAAACAGGCTGAGATATTTGCATGGCAGATAGAGTTTGCAAAAAAGCACAACAAACCACTCATCGTACACATCCGTAACGCTTCACATGATGCAAAGATGATACTTTTAGAGAATGATGCCGGTAAAATAGGCGGTGTGCTGCACTGCTTTAACGCTGATGATGAGCTGCTAAGCCTTGCAGATGAGAACTTCTACTTTGGTATAGGTGGGGTTGTGACATTTAAAAATGCCAAAAAACTTGTAAACATTCTGCCACGCATACCAAAAGAGAAGCTTATCATCGAGACAGATGGGCCATATCTCACACCAACACCACACCGTGGGGAGCGAAATGAACCACTCTATACGACACTTGTAGCAGAGAAAATGGCAGAAATCTTAGAAATGCCTCGTAGTGAGATAGAAGAATTTACTACAAAAAATGCCCAAAAACTCTTTCATATAGATTAATATTAATATATAAACAACTTTTTTTAATTATTTTTTGGATAAAATCTAAAAAAATTATTTTAAAAAAAAAGTTGTTTATGATTCGATATATTTTACTACTTATATTACCATTTTTACTCCATGCGAACCTGACTTACGAGTCTAATAATAAAAAAGATCTCGCTCTTTTAAAGAGTTTTGATGTCAATGCCTCTTTTATTCACGACCAGCGAATGAATCAAATGAAGCAAGCGACCCTGAAAAAAGATGACCACTTCTTTCAAGCCATAGTCAATGCTGATGATGTCATACCAACCATTAAAGAGACACTTTCAAAGTATAAAGTGCCAAAAGAGTTCTTGTATCTTGCTATGGCTGAGTCAAACTTTCAGATGAAAGCCTACTCAAGTAAACGCGCAGCAGGTCTTTGGCAGTTTATGCCAAAAACAGCTACAAAGTATGGTCTTAAGATCGATGAGTATGTTGATGAGAGACGCGACTTGGTAAAGTCAACAAAAGCTGCTGCAACATATCTCTCATTTTTACACGATATGTTTGGAAAGTGGTACTTAGCAGCCATTGCTTACAACTGTGGAGAGGGAAGACTCTTAGATGCCATAGACAAAGCAGGAAGTGATGAGCTTGCTGTTTTACTTGATGAGGAGAAAAAGTACATTCCTCTAGAGAGCCGTAACTACATTCGCAAAATCATAGCTCTCGCACTTATCGGCAGTGATGAAGAGTATCTTATGAAAAGTGAGTATGCTTACCTTTTAGATCGTTCAGATGAGAATGGCATTGCTACGGTAAAGATCTCAAGCGGTGAGTCTTTGAGCCGTATCTCCGAGCTGCTTAAGATGCCACTTGCTGATTTAAAAGAGCTTAACGGTCACCTTAAGTATGACTTTGTCCCTCCATACAAAGGTGGGTATGATATCTACATTCCACATGAGAAGCTAGCAGATTTCAAGCGTAAATATACAAAAGAGTCTATTGCAAAAATATACAAGATACATACAGTGCAAGCTGGAGACAACCTCTCAAAGATAGGGAAAAAGTATGGTGTGTCGTACCATGTCATCAAAGACTTTAACAATCTTCACTCAAACAGACTAAAGATAAAACAAAAGCTCATTATTCCCATTCCTAAAAAGAGCAAAAGTCACCAACTCCTCTCAAAAAACTACTATATGGTTAAAAGAGGAGACTCTTTAGAGTCTATAGCAAGAAGACACCACGTGAGTGTGCAGATGATTCGACAACAAAACAATCTCAAAGGCTCTTTTATAAAAGCAGGTGAAAGGCTAAAAATTTATGAATAAATTTCTCTACATAAGCTCAGTTGCAGCGATGGCACTACTCTTTAGTGCCTGTAGTACACGAGGTACGGGTGTCTACAACAGCCATAGCAGCACAGCAGCAAAAACATACAGTGACGATACAACGCACTACAGCACAACACCACCAAAGAAGAAGTACACGCACGCAACGATGCGTCCTTATGTTGTGCGTGGTGTGAAGTACTATCCTACCATTGTCAATGCAGGTGATACATTTCAAGGTACTGCTAGCTGGTATGGACCAAACTTTCATGGCAAACTCACATCAAACGGTGAACGCTATGATATGTGGGCAATGACTGCGGCACATAAAACACTACCTATGAATACTATTGTAAAGGTAATAAACCTTCGCAATGGGAAAAGTACAGTAGTGCGCATCAATGATAGAGGCCCTTTTGTCTCAAACCGCATCATAGACCTCTCAAAAGCAGCTGCAACAAAGATAGACATGATAGGCACAGGAACAGCACCGGTTAAACTTGTTGTGCTTGGCTTTGAGGGTAAAGGGACAAAGAGCGTTCCAACAACAAAAAAAGATATAGCAAAACTTGCGAAGAAAAAGGTACAAACATCAGCCAACTATGCACTGCAGATTGGCTCATTTTCACGCATAAAAGGTGCGCTTGTCACCCAAGAGAAGTATGACAAAACAGATGGATATACTACCATCATCAAAGATGTAGAGGGCAGTGGTGGCTCACGCATGTTTAAAGTTTGGCTTACAGGCTTTAAGAGTGAAAAAGAGGCACGAGACTATAAAGCAAATGGACCATTTAAGGGTGCATTTATCGTAAGAGAGGATTAAAAGATGATAACAAAAACACGAACAACAAAAGAGACAGATATTACAATTTCACTAGAGTTAAACGGCACAGGAAAGAGTAACATAAACACGGGTGTAGGCTTTTTAGACCATATGCTAGAGAGCTTTGCAAAACACTCACTCATTGACTTAGAGGTAAGCTGTAAGGGTGATACACACATAGATGATCACCACAGTGTTGAAGATGTGGGAATTGTGCTTGGTTCACTCCTTGCTGAGGCTATCTACCCTGTAAAAGGGATGGAGCGTTTTGGAAGTGCAAACATCGTTATGGATGAAGCGTGCGTGAGCTGTGATATGGATCTTAGCAACCGTCCGTTTTTAGTTTTTGAGCTCAATGTTCATGGAAAAGTAGGGCAGTTTGATACAGAGCTTGTAGAGGAGTTTTTCCGTGCATTTGCACTCAATGCTCGCATCAGTATGCACATCATCGAGCTTCGTGGCAAAAACAGACACCACATCATCGAAGCTGCATTTAAAGCAGTAGCTGTTGCACTTCGTCGTGCTACAACACCAAATGCTCGTGTTGGCATTCCAAGTACGAAAGATGTATTATGATTAAATTACTTGTTTTAGATGTCGATGGTTGTCTTACTGATGGTAAAATTATCTACACAACAAATGCTATTGAGATAAAAGAGTTCAATGTAAAAGATGGTCTGGCAATTAGCAGCTGGATAAAGATGGGACACCATGTAGCCATCATTACCGGTCGTAACTCTTATGTTGTTAAAAAGAGAGCAGAGGAGCTTGGTGTACAGCATATTCACCAAGGGGTACGAGACAAAGAGAAGCTTTTACGCGATATAGTACTCTCTCTTGGTCTTGAGCCTTTTCAAGTTGCAGCCATTGGAGACGATCTCAACGACTACGGTATGCTCTCTTTTGTTGGACGCAGTTTTACTCCACATGATGGGGTCAAAGATGTCAAAGAGATTGTTGACACAGTTTTAAGCCGCAAAGGTGGTGATGGTGCCGTGCGTGAGATGATTGACATACTCATAGATGAAAATGATGAGCGTGAGAAGTTTTTATCTCTTTGGATTAAGGAGTAAACCATCAAAATAGGTCTCTTTTTTACACTTATCTTACTTATACTTGGAAGTATCTACTTCTTCTTTAAGCCACTAGATATAAAGCAGAAGAAGTTTGGAGAGATCCCTCTTTTGGAGATGAGTAACTTTACTCTCTATGAGCTAGATACTACAGGGCTTAGAACTATCATGGATGGTTCTTCAGCATTACGATTTAAGAACAGATATGTTGTAAATGATATAGACTACCAAGACAACTCCAAAGAGTTTCTTGCAAATATGCAGGCAAAAAACGGGGTTTATAAAAACGATATCATAACTCTTACAAAAGATGTACACTATGACAGAGAAGATGGCATAGCTTTTGATACACAAAAACTGGTTTACAACAAAACAAAAGCGATAGCAACGAGTAATGTCGGCTATGTAGCACATAGAGGGAGTGATACCTTTAAAGGTACCTATATACGCTATGACAACAATAAAAACTATATATTTTCTAAAAATGTAAGAGCAAAAATTCAACTAGAAGAAGTGAGTAAATAATTATGAAAAGATTTATACTATTATGTCTCTTAAGTGGACTCTCCACAATCACTGCTGAAGAGTTAAAGATAAAAGCAGACACTTTTACATCAGACCAAAACAAAGGTATCTCTACTTTTAGTGGTCATGTAGAGATGGTAAAAAGCTCAGATGAGCTCAATGCCTCAAAAGTGACTATCTATACAGACAAAAAGAACAAACCTCAAAAGTTTGTTGCTACTGGTGATGTCTCTTTTGTTCTCTCAACAAAAGAAGGTACAAGGTATAGTGGTGTCGCACAAAAGGTTATCTACATACCAAAAATCAAAGAGTACCGTTTTTACAAAAATGTGCATTTGACACAAATAGGGGATAAAAAAGAGATATTAGGTGATGAAGTCATCTTTAAAACTATAGAGGGCAAAGCATACGCTAAGGGTATGAAAAAAGAGCCTGTAATCATGATCTTTGACATTGCAGAAGATGATGAGAAGGAGAAGAAGTAATGGTAGAGATCGTCGATGCAAAGTTTATAACATCTGCACCAAATGTAGCAGCAGCACCTGAGTCTGATGAACACAATGAAGTAGTCTTTATGGCTCGCTCAAACGTTGGAAAAAGCTCACTCCTAAATGCACTTACAAACCATAAAGGGCTTGCAAAGGTCTCATCAACACCAGGGAAAACAAAGCTTATCAACTACTTTGATGTAACCTTTATGGACAGAGATACAAACGAAAAGCTCATAGCAAAGTTTGTTGACTTACCTGGTTTTGGTTATGCAAAAGTCTCTAAAGCAATGAAGCATGACTGGGAAAAAAACCTCACAGACTACATCGCTAATCGTGAGCAAATCAAGATCTTTGTACATCTCATTGACTGTCGTCATCCACACCTTGACATTGACACAGCTGTGAGTGAATTTTTGGTAGAGCATGCGAGAGAAGATCAATACATCGTACAGATCTTTACAAAGATAGACAAGCTCAACCAAAAAGAGCAGAGTGCTCTTCGTCGTGAGTTTCCAAATGCACTCATGGTCTCAAGCGCCAAAAAGCGTGGAACACACAAGGTTATTAAACTACTGTATGACATTTTAAAAGAGTCACAAGAAAATATCGAAAAAGAAGCTGTAGTTAATGAAGATTGATTTTGTAAAAGCAAAACTCTCAGATATAGCAAAGATGCAAGAGCTTGTACGCCCAGAGATAGAGAGTGGCGTTATTTTAGAGCGCAGTGATGATGAGATAGCAACAAACATCCGCTCTTACACTCTTGCTTTTGAAGGAGATGCGCTTATAGGCTTTACGGCACTGCATATTCATACCTCATACCTTGCTGAGATTCGTTCTTTAATAGTAAAAGAGGGCTACAGAGGGCAAAAGATAGGTGAGAGTCTTGTCAACAAAGCACTCGATGAAGCGCGTGAGCTTGGTTTGCAGAGAGTTTTAAGCCTTACATACAAACAATCTTTCTTTGAACGCCTCGGTTTTGTAGAAATTCCAAAAGAGTCCCTCCCAGAGCATAAGATCTGGGCTGACTGTATTAAATGTAAACACTTTCCGGTATGCAACGAAGTATCTCTAATAAAAAACCTTTAAGGTATCTTCTCTACCTAAGTGCATATATACTTTACAGTTCTCTTGGATCTATCTATCCTATATTACCGCCACTACTTGCTGTGCTGTTTGCACTCTACAGTAGTGCAATGCAAAAAGAGAATATCTATGCACTCAGTTTTGTTCTTATCTCTTTACTTGTTTTTGAAGCAAACTATGGCTTTTTGCTCTTTAGCTCCATTATCTACTTTTACATCTTATACAAACTCATCATGCCAAAAATTCGTCAGATTATATCGTGTGATATCTGTATCCGTTTTCTCTATGTACTACTTACCTATTTAGGGTATTTTCTCTTTTTGGTACTCTTGTCAAACATCTTTTTACTTGAGATGCCAAGCTTCAATTACTATATAATTTACTATATAATAATCGAGTTCTTTTTAGTGAGTCTGCTATGAAAGTAAAGTTTATAATCTTTGTCTTTGCATCTATATGGCTGGCACTTATTGTTCGTGTCTTCTCACTCGCTGTAGCCTCCAACAGCTACTATGAAAAACTCTCTGAGCGCAATACCATCAAACATGAAAAGATCTCACCTGTGCGAGGAGAGATTGTCGATGTGAAAAACCGTCCAGTAGCCATCAACAAGCTTGGATTTAAGATACAACTAGCACCACATCTGCTCTCTAAAAAGAAGAGAAAAGAGTTTGAAGAGGAGTTAGATCTTCTTACAAAACTTTTTCCAAAACTTGATAGAAAAAAGATTATTAAAAACTACAAAAAGCAAGACTCTTTTTACAACCATAACTACATCGATGTTGTAAGCTTTATTCCCTATGAAGAGATGATGCCTGTCTACTCAAAGCTCAACCTGCGTGACAACATTAAAATAGTCTCAGCACCAAAGCGTTTCTACCCATACAAAGAGACAGCTGCACACATGATAGGCTATGTAGCACGAGCCAACCAAAAAGATATAGACAAAGACCCAACTCTCGAACTTATTGGCTACACAGGAAAAACAGGGCTTGAGAAGTACTACAACAAGTACCTCCAAGGTGTTCCAGGTGAGCGTGAGATAAAAGTAAATGCAAATAACCAAGAGATAGAGCAGCTCAGCTATACACCACCACAAGAGGACAAGAAGCTGACACTCAATCTAGATATTGAGCTTGAGCGTTACATTTCTTCTCTTTTTGAAGGTAAAGTAGGTGCTGTTGTTGTTATGGATACAAAGGGAGCAATTCTTGCAGCCGGTAGTTTTCCAAACTACGATCTTAATATCTTCGTATCTGGTATGAGCTATAAGATGTATAACGATCTTGCATCGAGCCTAGATCATCCATTTACCAACAAACTCACTCACGGGCTTTATCCGCCAGGCTCTACCATCAAGCCAAGTCTTGGGCTTCTCTACATCACCTCAAGTAAAATAGGAGATAGTTGGACAGTCAACTGTAAGTCTAACCTCAAAGTATCTGGAAGAACCTTTCGCTGTTGGAAAAGACAGGGGCATGGACATACAAACATTACAAAGGCGATTCGTGAGAGTTGTGATGACTTCTTCTACAAAGGGAGTCTCATCTTAGGGAATGAGCTTATGAGTGAGGGGCTTCGTCGCTATGGTCTTGGGAAAAAGACAGGTATAGATATGCCAAATGAGTTTATAGGTATCGTCCCGTCTCGTCAGTGGAAGATGCAAAAGTATCATAGACCTTGGAGTATCGGTGAAACTGTCAATATGTCGATAGGACAGGGTGATATGCTTGCTACACCCCTACAAATGGCAACACAAACTGCACTTGTTGCAACAGGAAAACTACCTGTACCACACTTTGCAAAATTTATAGGCAATCAAGCCTACTCGCCAGAGCCAAAAGATGTATTAACAGAGGCTGAAAAAGCAAAACTGCCGCTTATTAGAAGAGCAATGTATGATGTATGTAATGCACCTCGCGGTACTGCATCGCACTATATAACTTCAAAAATAAAACTTGCAGGTAAAACAGGTACAGCTCAGGTTATTGGGATTAAGCAAGATATTAAAAAGAGAAAACTAGAGCATGAACTCTCTTACTACAACCGCTCTCACGCATGGCTTACAACCTATGGACCGGCAAAAGATCCGCAATACATCGTTACCGTTCTTATAGAACATGGTGGTCATGGTGGACATGCAGCGGGTGGGATTGTCTCAAAAATCTATGACAAACTTTTAGAACTTGGATATATAAAAGAGAAGGGTAAAAAAGGGGAGTAGCCGCTTTTTATAGAGAATGCTCTATAAAAAGTGCCAAAATTGTAAGCAAGAAGATACCGCCTGCTTTGTTGTAGAGTTTGTTTGCAAGAACAAAAAGCAGTGTAATAGAAGCTGCTGCCATTACAAAAAGATCAAAAGATGTCGCTTGTAGATCTACTGTAAGTGGATTTAGCAGTGATGCACCACCTAAAACCATTGAGAAGTTTGCAACATTTGAGCCGATGATATTTCCTATACTCATCTCAGCATTTCCCTTTTTAACAGCTACAAGTGATACGACAAGCTCTGGAAGACTTGTTCCTAGTGAGATAAGGAAAAGCCCAATGATCCACTCGCTAACTCCAAGTGCGTGAGCGATGTTTGTGCCACTCTCAACAACAAAGTTTGCACCACCGATAGTTAGAACAAAACCGACTGCTAAAAGAGCAATGCTCTTACCCCAGTTAAACTTCTCACGCACCAGATCTTCATCTATCTCACCCTCAAGGTCATCTTTTGAGCTTGTAAAGAGGAAAAAGAGGTATGAGACCATCATTAAAAGAAAGAGTATCCCGTCAAAACGACCTATCTCTCCATCTTGAATCATCACAAAAAAGATCACAACCGGCACTATTGTCCATGCGCTGTCTTTGTTAAAAAGATCACGATCAGGGTTCATCGCTTTTGCTATCATAAAGACAACACCCAAAACCAGCGTAATGTTAAAGACAACACTTCCTACTACATTGGCTACTGCCATATCGCTCTTACCGTGATATGACGCAACCATAGAGGCTGCCATCTCAGGCAGACTTGTTCCAAATGCGATAAGTGTCGCACCAATCACAAAGTGAGAGATATCAAAATGCAGTGCAATTCTCTCACTCTCTTTAATGATAAAATCAGCACCATAAATAAGTGCAGCCATTGCTACTAAAAATATAATGTAATCCATTGCTATCCTTCTGTTCGAACTATTAAACTCTTTGGAAGATTAAAATCTTTAATAATCTCTTCCTCTTTTTGGCGCATCTCTCCACTATCTACTTCATGGTCATACCCTAAGATATGTAAAAGCCCATGAATAAAGAGTAGGGCGAACTCATCATCTTCGCTGTGCCCAAGCTCTGTGGCTTTTGCTTTTACAAAGTCATAAGAGATGACTATGCTTCCAAGCGGAGCCATAGGCATATCTGCATCATAAGGAAAACTAAGCACATCTGTTGCTTTGTCGATGTTTCTATACTCTGCATTTATCTGCGCTATTGTTTCATTGTCTGTAACAATGAGCTCTATCTCTTTATCTGTAAGAGAAGCTGCAATTTGTTCGAGGAGTTTTGTTTTTACTTCATACGAAGTTTGGTTATCTATGTCAATCATAAGTGGAATTGTAACGAAGTGGGGCTTATAGAGAAGATAAATATACTGGGAATTAACCCAATATATTTAAGTTTGAACCGATACCTGTTTTTTGTGCAGCCATCTCTTGGTTCTGTTTTTGCACATCTTGCATCTGTTGCATCTGCTTTTGATTATCATCGATCATGCTTGTAATCTGCTGCTCTTGTGCATCCATCGCTTTTTTCATCGTATCTACACTGAGTGTAGTAGCTGTTGTTGATGAAGAGACATCCATGTGTCACCTCCTGTTAAAGTATCTACACTCATTGTATAACGAATATCTTTTAAGAAAGCTAAAAGATGAGAACTAGGGCAAAATATGGTAAAATCACACTATGAAAAAAGAAGCAGTAAAAAAAGCCGTATGTATTATGAGTGGAGGGATGGACTCCACACTAGCAGCCTATATGATGAAGTCAGATGGTTATGAGATAGTAGCAGTACACTTTAACTATGACCAACGCACCCAGCAAAAAGAGCTTGAGTGTTTTGAGGCAATAGCACAAAAGCTAAATGTCAAAGAGAAGTATGTTCTTGATCTGGACTTTTTCAAGCAGCTTGGAGCATCTGCTTTGACAGATACAAACATAGAGGTACCAACAGGTGGCGTAGAAGAGGGTGTTCCTGTTACCTATGTGCCATTTAGAAATGGCATCTTTTTATCTATGGCTGCTGCCATTGCAGAAAAAGAGGGTGCCGAGGCAATAGCCATAGGTGTCGTAGAAGAGGACAGCAGTGGTTATCCTGACTGTAGAGAGGCTTACATCCAAGCGATGCAAAATGCCATCAACCTTGGAACAAAAGATGAGACAAACATCACCATAAAGATGCCACTCGTACATCTTAAAAA
>Ga0256843_1003869_pt1 | contig 10211 bp, 7 predicted proteins | sample AlvinellametaG_FD_191572 | JGI IMG/M metagenome (GOLD analysis project Ga0256843, IMG submission 191572) | Pompeii worm associated microbial communities from hydrothermal vent at the East Pacific Rise, Pacific Ocean - Alvinella | ecosystem: Host-associated > Annelida > Integument > Unclassified ... | reverse complement strand
CAGGAATTTCAAATTCTAATCTTACGGTACCATCAGGCATAGGTGCAAGAGAAGTCATATTTGCTTTTCTCTTTCCAAGTTTCTCAATAGCAACCCCTTGGAACTCCTCTGGAACGTCAACCACTAAATGTTCAAATGGCTCCATTTTAACACCATTTTCCTCTTTTGTTACAACTTCTGGACGAGCAAGCATAAACTCAAACCCTTCACGTCTCATGTTCTCTGCTAAAATACCAATTTGAAGCTCACCACGACCTGAAACTTTGAAAGAGGCATCACCCATTGGCTCCATACGCATAGCGATGTTTGTCTCCATCTCTTTTTCAAGACGCTCTTTAATTTTGTTTGAAGTAACGTGTTTCCCCTCTTGTCCCGCAAGTGGTCCGTTATTTACAGACATAATAACTGAAAGCGTAGGCTCTTCAACGTGCATAGGGTCAAGTGCTACTGGATTTTGTGGGTCACATACTGAGTCACCTACATCAATGTCACTAAATCCAGCAATAGCTACAATATCACCTGCTTCTGCCTCATCAATATCGATACGTTCAAGTCCTTTAAACCCAATAAGTTTAGAGATACGTGATTTAGACTTAGAACCATCTGCTTTTACAAGAAGGTACTCATCCCCTTTTTTTACTTTACCATTAAAGATACGTGTAATACCAATACGTCCAACAAAGTTGTCTGAGTCAAGCGTAAATACTTGTGCTTGTGTATCATTCTCTGGAGATCCTTTAGGGTATGGAACTTTCTCTAAGATTGCTTCAAAGAGTGGTGTCATATCTTTGTTTTCATCTTCCATCTCCCACTTAGCATACCCATCACGAGCAGCAGCGTAGAGTACTGGGAATTCAAGTTGATCTTCGTTTGCATCAAGTGCCACTAAAAGGTCAAATACTTCATCCATTACTCTGTCTGGTTCTGCACCAAATTTATCAATTTTATTGATAACTACAACAGGGATAAGCCCAAAAGCAATCGCTTTTTTAAGTACAAATTTTGTTTGAGGCATTACACCCTCTTGTGCATCTACCAAAAGAAGTACACCATCTACCATCTTAAGAACACGCTCAACTTCACCACCAAAATCGGCGTGACCTGGGGTGTCAATAATGTTAATTTTGTGATCACCATAATTAATCGCAGTGTTTTTAGAAAGAATGGTAATTCCTCTCTCTTTCTCAATGGCATCAGAATCCATTGCTCTCTCTTCTACCTCTTGGTGTGCTTCAAAAGTACCTGATTGTTGAAGAAGTTCATCTACGAGTGTGGTTTTACCGTGGTCAACGTGTGCGATAACGGCAATGTTTTTAATTTTTTGCATAAAATGTCCTGAAAAGGGTTGAAAACCCCTGTAATTTTCGCGGATTATAGCAAAAAGTTACTATAGTATAGATTTTATAGACTTAAACCATAAATTTCATGATAGGTTTTCATCGCATATCTATCGGTCATAGAAGCGATATAGTCTGAAATTACACGCTGTTCTTTTCGTACTAAAAAAAGTTCTTTTTGTGCTGGGGGTAATAAATCTGTATCTTCTCTAAATGCTCCGTATAGCCCTTTAATACATTGCTTTCCTGCATGCATTTTTCGGGCTATTTTTTCATGTTTATAGAGTTTAAGAAAAAGTAATTTTTTTAATGTTTTTAACTCCCTTGCCATCTCTTTAGAAAAACCTAAAGGAAGTTTTAAATTGGCATCTAATGTCGATGAAATAGGCATCTCTTTTTGATACTTTTTTGCACCCTCTTTAGAATGGGCAATAAAATCTTCTACAAGTATTTTAATTAATCCTGCAACAAAACGATGACGATAAAGTTTTTCATCTCTTTTTACTCCCTCTTTTTGAACCATTTCATCTACTCGTAAACATAATGTATCTTGCAATAAATCATCAAAAGTGATGAGTCCATATTTAATTCCATCATCTATGTCATGTGAAGTGTAGGCAATTTCATCGGCATGGTCAACCACCATGGCTTCTAAACTAGGATGTTTATCTAAATGAAACTCTAAATCTAATCCTTTTAAAAAAGGTTTTTCATAGGGGTAAGAGTGTTTTAATACCCCTTCTAATGTAGCAAATGTCAGGTTAAGTCCATCAAAATCTTTATAACGTTTTTCTAACTTTGTTAAGACACGAAACGACTGAAAATTATGTTCAAATCCCAATACATTTCCATCTAATTTGAGCTGTTTATCTAATTCATCACCACCAACATGCCCAAAGGGAGTATGTCCTAAGTCGTGGGATAGTGCAATCACTTCTGCAAGTGTTTCATTGAGATGAAGCATCCTAGACATAGTGCGTGCAACTTGGGAAACTTCTAGTGAGTGTGTAAGTCGTGTACGAAAGTAATCTCCCTCATGATTTAAAAAAACTTGGGTTTTATACTCTAAACGTCTAAAAGAAGAACAGTGAATTACTCTATCTCTATCACGTGAGAAAGGGTCTCTAAAGTCTTCTTCAAAACCATAAAATCGTTGATTTGCTTGCATAGTCTATTCCTCAAATTATATTGGTATAATTGTATCTAAATTATTAGGGAGCATGGTATGCAGAAGATTGAGATGTATCATATAGAATATGAGAAGCCAACTGTCACACTTTTACAAGAGTCTGGACTAGGCGTTGCCGAAATTGCTGCACGCACGTGCTATGACTCTTTTGATAACTCTGAAAATGAATGTATTAAAAAAGCGATGACTTCTATGGATACTGAGGCAATTAATGCAATTGACAACTCTGAATTACTCTCAAATTTAGCATGGGTACACCACCATCATTCTATTATAGAACATGCTACCCTTAGCTTCTTAGTCCAAGGAACAAGCCGTGGTGTTTTACAAGAGCATGCACGCCATAGATTACAAGCAATTTCTGTACGTTCAACACGCTACACGATGTCCTCTGTTATTAACGCATTTACTGCCTCTTTACAGAGTGAAAATGGGTTTGATTTTTTCTTAAAAACCCTACTTCTTCTTGATCTTTTTGTCATTACTGACGAAGCATATCTCCAGATAGAGATACGTGCTATCTACGACAAATTTATGTTTCAATACCAACGAAATAGAGACTTTTTAGAAGAAGCTGTAGCTAAATCTTCTCTGCCCTTAATAGAACAACATAAAAACAACCCCGAAGCACTCTTCAAAGCCCTAGAAGAGGGAAAGAAAAAACGTAATGTAGGCGATGGGTTTAAACACATTGTCTCAGACAACTGGAAAGTCGATATGGTCATTACATTCAATATACGTTCACTCAAAAACTACTTTGATTTAAGAGACTCAGGTGCTGCGTGGTTCCAAATACGCTGGTTGGCTGAAAAGATGAAAGAGGTTACTCCCACAAAGTATCTTAAACTCATTGACAAAAATTATAAATAATTAGGATTTATTTTGCGACTTTTATTACTTTTTACTTTTTTCACCTTTTTTTACAGTGCTAGTTATGCAGAACCCTTAACACAAGAAAATATCTCTTTTAACATCATCCAATCATTGGAAACCCGCATCAAAGGGGAAAATAAACCACTTATCCAACAAATCTACCAACAGACGGGAAATAAAGCCCTTTGGATAGGAAAGATAAATGAAAAAAAATCAAGTGAACTCATTCAAGCATTGAATAATCCTCTCTTTAATTATAAAAATAAAGCATTTGATCAAGCTTCTATTTCAAAACTCTATTATTTACTTGATAATAATGAAATACCTTATGAAAAAAAAGCATCTGTCTATGCAAGGCTTGATTTACTTTTAACCAATTCAATGGTGCGTTTGGTGCGTTTTATTGTACAAGGAGATGTAGATTGGGATCTTGTACAAAGTAAATTTTTAGCGTTAAAAGAGAGTGATGACATTAGTGTAAATTGGGAGATGAAACCTAAAAATTTTCCAAATATTGACCTAGTGATTAAAGCAATTCAAGAGGGGACAATTTATCAATATTTAACTACCTTAATTCCTATGGAAAAACGTTATAAAAAACTTATTAAATTACTTAAAAACTATCGTGTTATGAATAAATTTCCCAAAATCCCCTATAGCAATACTATTTTAAAGATTGGAGACAAAGCCAATAGGATAAAAGAGATAAAAAAACGTTTACAAATATCTGGAGACTATCCTCAAAATATTAAAATAGATTCTACTTTTGATTTAGCACTTCAAAAGGCAGTTACAACGTACCAAAAACGTTACCTATTGGAAATTACAGGAACCATAGATAAAACAGTTACATACTATTTAAATCAACCCGTTTCTAAAAATATCCAAGCCATTATTACCAATTTGGATAAAACAAAACTCTATCCTAAAGAGTTTGAAGATGAGTACATAGAAGTCAATATTCCAGATTTTAACCTTCGCTATTATGTGCATCAAAAAATGGTTCAAAAGATGGGTGTAGTTGTAGGACGTATTGATAGACCTACCCCACTTTTTTCAGATAAAATTGACTATATGGTACTTAACCCTACTTGGACAATTCCTGACAATTTAATAAAAAGAGATTTAATTCATGTCTTACGTGAAAACCCCAACTATTTAGAAGAGCATAATATCCATGTATTTCGTGGGAAAAAAGAGATTCATATTACACAAGAGATGCTAGATCCTTATGAAAAAAGTACTAAGCATGTACCTTACCGTTTTGTACAATACCCAGGAGAAGACAATGCATTAGGTAAAGTTAAATTTATGTTTCCCAATAAATATGCTGTTTATTTGCATGATACAGACAATAAAACACTTTATAATAGACGTTATAAAATTTACTCTTCTGGATGTATGAGAGTAGAAAAACCTTTTGATCTAATGTACAGACTTTTAGCCTATGCGAAAGGGAACTACAATAAAGAAAAAATAGATTTTATTTTACAAAGTAACAAACCAAAAACCATAAGACTTACACATTCTATTCCTGTACATATACTCTATTTTACCGTTTATGAAGAGAATGGATTGGCATACTTTAAAAATGATATTTATCTCTATGACATGATTATAGAAGAGTCAATTAAAGGTCAAAGTAAAGCATTATTTAGTATTCCTAAAAATCGTATGATTTCCATCAAAAAACAAAAGCAAAAACAAAAGCCTTTAACAAACTAGGTTTTTTTACGCATCTTTACCCTTTGAAGGTGTGTTAATGCAACTGCCATAGCATCGGTTATATCAAGAGGTTTAATCTCCTTTTTAATACCATACAGACGCTTTACCATAAAGGCTACTTGTTCTTTGGTTGCTTTTCCATTTCCTGTCACTGCTTTTTTAACTTGAAGCGCAGTATATTCATGAAAAAAACCTACTTCTTGTAAAATTTTTAAACAGAGTGCTCCACGAAATTGTGCCAACTTAATCACAGATTTTGGATTATAGGCAAAAAAGATATCTTCAATAGCCACTTCATCTATGGTATGATTTTTTAAAATCAACTCAATTCCTTCAACCATTTCAACCATTTGGGATTGAAGTTCTTTCTCTTTCATCTTTAGCAGTCCAGCTTCAAGAAGTGAAAAACTTTTTCCATTCCAATTTATGATGCAATAGCCTAAATTACGGCTTCCCGGGTCTATTCCTAATATATTCATTCACACCTTTGTTCACATAGTGAATAACTTTATTCAACTACTTTTCTAACGCTATTTTAGCTTAACTTGGCTAAAATAACATAAGTTATTCACATCTGTTGTCTAATCACGTGATTATGTGAATATACATCGTTCGATATCCTAAAATGAAGAGAGATTATATAAAATGAACATTGGTCAAAAAGTACTTTTTGAACTCAAAAAAGAGATTAGTCAAACAGAGTATGAACGTTATATTAAGAAATTGGTCTATGATAGTAAAAATTCACGTTCTAATATTGCCTATTTTTCTACGACCAATATGATTGTTGCAAAATGGATAAAAAGTAAATATACAGATAAGCTGGCACATTTATTTGAAATTATAAATGAAGTAAAGCCTGAAATTAAAATTACCGTAGGAAAAATTGAACCAAAAAATACGATGCCTACGCCACTTAAACAAAATCAAGATAAAAATAACTCAAAAAGTACATATTTAAACCCTTCTTTGACCTTTGAAAGTTTTATTGTAGGAGATTCAAACCAATTTGCCTACACAACAGCAAAATCTGTGGCTGAAAAACCAGGGCTTCAATACAATCCTCTATTTATTTATGGCGGTGTAGGTTTAGGCAAAACCCATCTACTTCAAGCCATTGGTAACTATCATATAGATTTAGGCAAAACCGTTATTTATACCACTTTAGAACAATTTATGAATGCATTTACATCTCATCTTCGTTCTCAAACCATGGATAGATTTAGAGATAAGTTTAGAGAGTGTGATTTGCTACTGATTGATGATATACAATTTCTTTCCCGTAAAGAGCAAACACAAGAAGAATTTTTTCACACTTTTAATGAACTTTATAATACCAATAAACAAATTGTAATGACCGCTGATCGTCCACCCAACAAAATTGCAGGTTTAGTAGATAGACTACGTACACGCTTTGAATGGGGTCTTATGGCAGACATTCAACCTCCAGGACTTGAAACTAAAATTGCTATTATTCAAAAGAAATGTGAATTGGATGGTATTTCTCTTAACAATGAAATTGTCAATTATATTGCTACACATATGGGAGATAATATTAGAGAGATAGAAGGTACTATTATCAAACTCAATGCTTTAAGTTCTATGCTTAATCAAGAAATTACACTTGATTTTGCACAAAATGCTATAAAAGACCAACTTAAAGAGAAAAAAGAGAATATTTCTATTGATGATATAGTAAAACTTGTGTCAAAAGAGCTCAATATTAAACCAAGTGATATTAAATCTAAAAAACGTACTCAAAATGTAGTCAATGCTAGAAGAATTTCTATTTATCTTGCACGTAATCTCACCCCCAATTCCATGCCTCAAATTGCTGTCTATTTTGGAATGAAAGATCATACAGCTATTTCTCATGCTATGAAGAAAATTAATGAAATTATAGAAAATGATGAAAACTTCAAAGTACTTCTTGAAGAACTTTCAAATAAGGTCCATACAGATACTAAAAATGACCTATAGAAACTTGAATAAAAAAAAGATATAATTTTAAAAGTGAATAAATGTGAATATTCAAAATAGTTTCTATACCATAAGAAAGTCCCTATTTTAGGGCATTAAAGCAGTTTTTCACACTTTCAAGTGAAACTACTACTACATACTAAGATTATTAAAAATAAGGAAAGTCAATGAAGATAAGAGCCCAAAAGCAAATTATAGAGTCTATACTTATTAATTTACAACCTTTTTTAGAAAAAAAAGATGCCACGCAAATTACTTCTCATATACTTTTTCATACACAAAACGACCAATGCATTATAAAAGCAACTGACTCAGAAATAGGTTTACAAATTATTACTAATAATATTACTATTGAAGCAGAAGGTTCATTTACTGCTAATGGTAAAAAACTATTAGATATTGTACGTATTTTAAAAGAAGATGAAATTACTTTAGAATTATTAGAAGATATACTTATTATAAAACAAAAAAATTCTAAATTTAAACTACCTACTTTTGATGCCAATACTTACCCTAAATTTCCTACTATTGAAAATAAACCACAAATTTCAATAGACTCTTTAACGCTTATTCAAAATCTTAAAAAAATCTCTCCTGCTATAGATACTAACAATCCAAAATTTGAATTAAATGGTGCATTAATTAACATTAAAAATAATTCTACTGATTTGGTAGGGACAGATACACGAAGACTTGCAATTGCTTCTATTCCAAGTGCTAATAATGAAGAACTTTCTTTAATTGTTCCTAAAAAAGCAATTTTAGAAATACAAAAACTTTTTTTAGATCAAATAGATATTTTCTTTGATGAAACCAACTTAATTATTAAAAACAATAATTACTTTTTTTATACACGTTTAATTAATGGAAAATTTCCTGACTACCAACGTATTATTCCAACTTCTACCAAATATCAAATTACATTGCCTAAAAAAGAGATGATAGATGCCATTAAAATGATTACTACTATTTCTAAAGAAATTAAATTAACACTAAAATATGATAGTATAATTTTTAATTCTCTATCTGCTGACAATGTAGAAGCTAAAACAGAAGTCTCCATATTTACAGGACTCGAAGAGAAATTTGAACTCTCTTTTAATTCTAAATATCTTTTAGATTTTATTTCTCAAACGAATAAAGACAATTTTATTATTGAAGTCAATGAACCGTCATTGCCTTTTGTTGTAAAAGACGATAATTTTATTACAATCATCATGCCAATCGTAGCATAAATAAAAGGAACAAATAATGAGTGAAAAACAGACAAAATATATTTTTGTTACAGGTGGCGTACTTAGCTCTTTGGGTAAAGGTATTACTGCAGCAAGTGTAGGAACACTTTTGAAACATACAGGACAAAGAGTAGGTGTACTTAAATTAGACCCCTATATTAACGTAGATCCAGGAACTATGTCTCCTCTTGAACATGGAGAAGTTTTTGTAACAAAAGATGGTGCAGAAACAGACTTAGATTTAGGACACTACGAACGTTTTTTAGATACCTCTTTAACACAAAACAATAACTTTACTACAGGACTTGTCTATAAAACAGTCATTGAAAATGAGCGTAAAGGGAAATACCTTGGAAAAACCATTCAAGTCGTTCCACATATTGTCAATGAGATAAAAGAACGTATCTTTAGAGCAGGAGAGAGTAAAGATATTCTCATTGTAGAACTAGGTGGTACCACTGGCGATATTGAAGGACTTCCATTCTTAGAAACCATTCGTCAAATTAAACATGAATTAGGACGTAGTAACGTAATGAATATTCACGTAACCCTGCTTCCTTACATCAAGGCAGCAGGTGAACTTAAAACCAAACCAACACAACACTCTGTACAAGAGCTAAGACGTATTGGTATTGCTCCTCATATGTTGGTACTTCGTGCAGAGGTACCAGTGACTGCAGAAATTAGACGTAAAATTGCATTTAACTGTGATGTAGAAGAGGATTCAGTCATTGTTGCAGAAGATGCTGCTACTATTTATAAAGTACCACTTAACTTTTTAGCACAAGATATTTTAGCCCCTATTTGTAAACAGTTAGATCTTAATAACTGTGAACCAAAAATGGATGAGTGGTCAAACCTTGTAAATAAGATTATTAAACCAACAGATGAAATTAAAATTGCTTTTGTGGGTAAATATCTTGACTTAAAAGAATCTTACAAATCACTTACTGAAGCACTCATTCACTGTGGAGCACATTTAGATAGCCGTGTCAACATTAAGTGGGTAGACTCTGAAAAGATAGAAGAGGATAGGGTTGAAAAATACCTAAATGATTGTGATGGTGTATTAGTTGCAGGTGGATTTGGAGAACGTGGTGTAGAAGGTAAAATAGAGGCCATTAGGTATGCTAGAGAGAACAAAGTTCCTTTTCTTGGTATTTGTCTTGGTATGCAACTCTCTATGGTAGAGTTTGCTAGAAATGTACTTAAACTTGAAGATGCCAACTCTGTAGAGTTCAATAAAGAGACATCTTCACCTATTATCTATCTTATCGATGAATTTATTGATGCTAGTGGCGCAAAACAGATACGTACAGCAACGACTGCTATGGGTGGAACACTACGTCTTGGAGAGTATGAGTGTGAAACCAAAGAGGGGTCTAATTTACGTGCAGCCTATGATGCTCCTATGATTTTTGAACGTCATAGACACCGTTTTGAAGCAAACCCTGCGTATAGAGAACAGTTTGAAAACAATGGTATGGATATTACAGGTGAGTCTCATGGACTCATTGAAGCAGTAGAAGTAAAAGACCATCCATGGTTCTTAGGGGTACAGTTTCACCCAGAGTTTACCTCAAGACTTCAAAATGCCAATCCTGCTATTTTGGCATTTGTAAGTGCAGCAATGCAACATAGAACCCATGATTAAACCTTTAACGCTACAAGCGTTAGATACTCTTTTACAAAATCGTTTTAAAGAGGGCTTTCTCTCTTTAAAAGATTTACCACACCCCTCTACGTTTAAAGATATGGACAGAGCAACGACACGCATTGTTCAAGCCATTCAAAATAAAGAAAAAATTACGATTATTGGTGACTATGATGTAGATGGTGTAACTGCCACCACCATTATGAATCTCTTTTTTG
>Ga0256843_1003868_pt1 | contig 10212 bp, 8 predicted proteins | sample AlvinellametaG_FD_191572 | JGI IMG/M metagenome (GOLD analysis project Ga0256843, IMG submission 191572) | Pompeii worm associated microbial communities from hydrothermal vent at the East Pacific Rise, Pacific Ocean - Alvinella | ecosystem: Host-associated > Annelida > Integument > Unclassified ... | reverse complement strand
GCTCAAAAAAACCATTGCCAAATATGAAGCCGATAAAGATATCGATCATATTATTGTAACGGTACATACACCTGCTTTTCCCAATGCCGGACACAAAGGTGATGATATGTGGTATGATGGCAATAATGAAATACGTCCCTATGTAGCCGGCAAACCGGTTCAAAAAGGTATTATCGAACGCCGAGATGAATTATTGGATATTTTGGTTAATCAAAGTCAAAAATTTGTTGCCTTACTCACCGGTGACGAACACAATTACAGCCGATTAGTAGTAGACAATAATACTCCTATTTATCCGGAAAATTGGAGCGGTAAAAAATTGCATTTTAAACGTCCGTTTGTGCAAATCACCAACGGAAGTGCCGGTGCTCCTTATTATTCGTTAGAGGAAACCCCTTGGCGACAATCCGTTAAAAAATTCTCAACCTTGCACGCTTTAATGATTTTTACCGTTGAAGGACCTCATGTCAATATGGAAGTTATCAATCCGGATACTTTTGAAATAATAGAAAAAGTGAAGTTGAAATAATTTTAAACAATTACTATAATCATAAAATTACCGGCTTTTTTGCCGGTTTTTTTTGTAATTTCAATAAAAAATAATAAATTGTGTCACCGATAAACATTCCTGTTCTTCTATGAAAAAATATAGCCTTCCGCTTTGCATACTGTTTTGTATCGAAGTGTTTGCAATTATAACTTTCTTTCTGGTAAACGACTACAAGAAATCTTTGATTATCGTTATTCCTGCAGTTCTTACTCCTGTCCTATTTTATTTGTATTCCATTTACCGAAATAAAACATAGCAATCTTAAAGTTCTATCCGTTAAAATCACTTCAAATGATCAAAAAACTTCTCTTCGTATTATTAAGCATCTATTGGCTGGGTAGTTGTCAGTCCATCTCTAAAACACTGACTTCAAATAACTTAAAACAAGAAATTGTTGTCGAAGATGCTCCTGCTATCGTTTCAAAACTCGCTTCAGACGAATTTATGGGAAGAAATCCCGCAGACAAATCCTATGACAAATCGGTATCTTACGTAACCGGATTTTTAAAACGGAACAATATCAAACCTTTCTATAAAAACGGATATTTGGATACTTGCCAATATTTTAACGGAAAATCATATAACGTAATAGCGCTAATCGGCAATCGTAACCGGAAAAAAGAACATATTTTAATAGGTGCCCATCTCGATCATTTAGGCACTTCGCATCACCGGCCCGATTCTATCTACAACGGTGCCAATGACGATGCCACCGGAGTGGCTACTGTTTTACAGATAGCTAAAAGACTCAATACATATCATTTTGATCAAAACATCATTGTCGTATTATTTACCGGAGAAGAAAGCGGATTTATAGGTTCTAAACATCTGGCCAAAAAATTGAAAAATGAAGGAGTAAACTTATCCTATATGCTCAACTTCGAAATGCTTGGAAAAACCTTAAGCACCGGCGAAGATCAAGTTTATATTACCGGCTACGAAAAATCAAATCTCGCCGAAGAAGGTAACAAAATTATGAATCGCGAATTTATAACCTATCTGCCTCTTGCAAAATCTTACGGTTTGTTTTATATGGCTGACAATATCTCTTTTTACAAAGAAATGGGTATTCCCTCCCACACTATTTCCACTTTCGATTTTAAAAACGATCACAAATATCACACTGAAGCCGACGAAGCAGAAAGATTGGATATGGATAATTTAAACAAAGTGATTCAATCAAGCACCTCTCTCATTAAGGGATTACTTGAAAACAACATCAGGATAAAAACCAAAAAATAAATCCCTTAGTCTCAATAGCCTAAGGGAAAATATTTTTGTGGAGTCGGAGGGAATCGAACCCTCGTCCACACAAGCCGATAACTTGCTTTCTACATGCTTAGTCTGTGTTTAAATTTTCGACTTTGAGCTGTCCACAGACAAACTACTCAAAGCTTAGCTTCTCAAATTTCGGAATAAGCCCGAAGCTTGCTTATTCCTAGACTTACTTTTACGAAGCCCCTGAACCGGACGCCGTAAGTCAAGGCTTCCGAGGGACTTCTTGCCTCCCGGCCTTGCCGGGACGTTGGCTCAATCCTTACTATGATTCGGGATTAAGCAGCAAGAGCGAAGTTATTTTCGCCGTTTATTGATCTTGGTGCATGAGATTTACGAGCTGTGCACCAGCGCTCGACATGCTTACAGGTTACCGGATCTTGCTGTCAAATCCAGTCGACCCCATATTTCGTTTGCAAAGTTATAATTTTTTCTCTAACAATTCCAATAGTTTTTATGCAAAAATCATACCGTTATACACTTCGATTAATTCGATAAAAAACAGTATTTTTGTCAAAAACAAATAGCACGATGAACAATCAATACGGAATTATCATGGCCGGAGGAATCGGTAGCCGTTTTTGGCCGGAAAGCACCGCCGAAAAGCCCAAACAATTTTTAGATTTACTGGGAAACGGAACCTCTTTCATCCAACAAACTTTTAACCGGCTTAACCGGCTAATCCCTACCGGACAAATATATATTTTAACCAATGAACGCTACCGTAACTTAATCAAAGAGCAATTGCCTCAAATCAAAGATTACCAAATCATAGCCGAACCGGTAATGCGCAACACGGCACCGGCTATTTTATATGCCGCCAAAAAAATACATCAAATCAATCCGGAAGCCGCTATGTTGGTTGCTCCTTCCGATCACTATATCGCTCAAGAAGAGCAATTTGCCGCCAATGTTCAAACCGCTTTTGACGAAGCCTCTCGTCACGATAAACTGATGACATTGGGAATTGTCCCTAACAGCCCGAATACCGGTTACGGATACATTCAGTATGATAAAAATGATTCCAATCCGGTTAAAAAAGTATTACAATTTACCGAAAAACCCGATTTACCAACCGCTCAACAGTTTTTGTCGCAAGGCAATTACTTGTGGAATGCCGGAATTTTTGTATGGAGCACCCGAAGTATCCTCAAAGCATTTGAACAATTCTTGCCCGAAATGTATCAAAAAATGTCAAACGGCGACTCCGCTTACAATACCGAAAAGGAAAAAGAATTTATCGAAAAAACCTTTCCACAACTCGAAAATATTTCCATCGACTACGGAATTTTGGAAAAAGCCCGCAACGTTTACGTATTACCTGCCACCTTTGTATGGAACGATTTAGGCGCTTGGAATGCACTTTACGAACAACTCAAAACAAACGATAACGAAAACGTTATAATTAACTCCCGTCTGCTAGCCGATAACAGCTGGGGAAATCTGATTAAAACCGAGCATAAAAATGTAGTTTTAAAAGACTTGAATAACTACGCTGTGATTGATAGCGAACAAACCCTGATGATTATACCCCGTAAAGATGATCAAAAAGTAAAAGAATACGCACAAAAGTTTCACAAAAAACAATAAAAAATTCACTAATTCTGTTTAAATGGATAAAAAATAAATTTTTCAATACGGGATTTTTTTCCGAATTTTGAAGTTTAGATAATCCGCAAATCTACATGGCAAAAAAAAAGACGAAAAAGAAAAAATTTCAAAAACCCGATTTAAAACTCAATAACCGGAATAAACTCATTGCCGGATTGGTTTTTATTTTTATCGGGATTATGCTTTTCTTATCCATCATTTCATATTTTTTTAACTGGCAATACGATCAAAGCAATCTGGAACTAACGGCAGAAGGAGAATTGGCCCATAATTGGGGCGGTAAACTCGGTGCATGGCTCAGTCATAAAATGGTTTTTAACGGATTCGGAATTTTTGCTTTGATGATTCCTTATGCTATCGTATTTTCAGGCTTGTTAATCATTGCCAAACGTCCTTTTGTCAACCACTTAAAACGTTGGATTTGGGCATTTATCTACATGTATACCGGAGCCTTTTTGTTGGCTGTTCTTTTTCCCGACAACTATCTTTGGAGCGGATTGTTCGGCAAAGAAATTGCCTATTTTTCCAATCATATTTTCGGAAAAATAGGAACCATCATCGTTTTACTCTTTATCTTACTTTCCATTATCAGTATTAAATTCGGTTTGGACGTTGATAAAATAACCGGTTTTTTCACCCGTCCTTCTCGTCAAAAATCTGATGAATACGAACCAAAAGTTACCGAAGATGACGAACCCGCCATTCCAACTCAAGAAGTGGGTATTATGGAAATAGACGACGATATGGTTATTAAAACCACTCCTGACGAAGAAGAAACCAGTGTCGAACAAAAAGAAAATACTATTGCACAACCGAACAAAGCTAAAGAAGAAAAAAATACGGAAATGCACATTGAAGTGGCCGGTGATGAAGAAATTATCGAAAAAGCCGAACATTTGGTTGATAAACAAGGGCCTTTTGATCCGCGTTTAGAACTGTCCGATTATCGTTTTCCCACTTTTGATTTGCTTAAAGACTACGGTGCTACCGAAATTACCTACAACGAAAAAGAACTCAAACGCAACAAAGATAAAATTGTCAAAACTTTACTGGATTTTAAAATTAAAATTTCAAAAATAGAAGTCATCGTGGGCCCTTCGGTTACCTTATATGAAATTATTCCCGAAGCAGGTGTGCGTATTTCCAAAATCAAAAATTTGGAAGACGATATTGCGCTTTCGTTGGCTGCTTTGGGTATTCGTATTATTGCCCCTATGCCCGGCAAAGGAACCATAGGTATTGAAGTCCCCAATAAAATCAGAAAAATTGTACCCATGCGCAGTGTTTTACAGTCCAAACGCTTTCAACAAGCCGAAATGGAACTGCCCGTAGCCATGGGAAAAACCATTACCAACGAAACCTATGTTTTTGACTTGACAAAAATGCCACACTTGTTAGTAGCCGGAGCCACGGGACAAGGAAAATCGGTAGGAATAAATGCTATATTGGCTTCGCTGTTGTATAAAAAACACCCGGCCGAACTCAAATTTGTATTGGTAGATCCCAAAAAAGTGGAACTAACACTTTACAATAAAATAGAACGACATTTTTTGGCCAAACTTCCCGACGAAGAAGATGCCATTATTACCGATGTTACCAAAGTGGTAAAAACCCTGAATTCGCTCACCAAAGAAATGGATGCCCGCTACGATTTGCTCAAAGATGCCATGGTGCGTAACATTAAAGAATATAACGAAAAATTTAAAAAACGATTGCTCAATCCCGAGAAAGGACACCGTTTCTTGCCCTATATCGTTTTGGTGATTGACGAATTTGCCGATTTGATGATGACTGCCGGAAAAGAAATAGAAGTCCCTATTGCCCGTATTGCTCAACTGGCACGTGCCGTAGGAATTCATCTGATTGTAGCTACACAACGGCCGTCTGTCAACGTAATTACCGGAATGATCAAAGCCAATTTTCCCGCCCGGATTGCTTTTGCAGTAACCTCAAAAATAGATTCGAGAACCATATTAGACAGTGGTGGCGCCGAAAGACTTATCGGAAAAGGAGATATGTTGATTTCTACCGGAAACGACTTGGTTCGCTTGCAATGTGCCTTTATTGACACCCCCGAAGTAGAAAATGTTACCGAATTTATAGGTTCACAACGAGGATATCCGAGCGCTTTTGCATTACCTGAAGTAGAAGACGACAATAATGGCACAAATTTTGATGACAATATTGAAGACAGAGATGAGCTGTTTAAAGATGCAGCATATATTATTGTTAGTGCACAACAAGGTTCAGCATCACTGTTGCAACGAAAATTGAAATTAGGCTATAACAGAGCCGGACGAATCATCGATCAATTAGAAGCTGCGGGCATTGTCGGCCCCTTTGAAGGAAGCAAAGCACGCAAGGTTTTAATTCCGGATGTGATAGCACTGGACGAATTTTTTAACAACGAATTGTAATTTTTTTTGATGAATCATCAAAATAATAAAAAAATAAAAAAATGAAGAAAATTTTACTGATTATTACTTTCTTAACTACATTTGTAATTTCAGCACAAAACGATCCTGCAGCCGTAAAATTACTCAACAAAGTATCTGAAAAACTCAATAACTACAAAAATATATACGCCGAATTTAAATATTCGTTAAACAATAAAAAAGCCGGTGTAAAACAAGAAACCAAAGGAAAAATTACTATCCAAGGCGATAAGTTTTATGCCAATTACATGGGAATTGACGATATTTACGACGGACAAAAAAGATATCAAATCATTCATGAAAATGAAGAAATAAACATCTCGTCGCATAAAGATGACGATGAATTTACTCCCAATGAAATTTTTAGTTTTTATAAAAAGGGCTACCGTCAATTGATGGATATCAAGCAAAACATAAAAGGACGCGCCATTCAATTTATCAAATTGGTTCCCAAAGACAGTAATTCTCCGGAAAAATATATTCTTTTAGGTATTGACTTGAAAACCAACAATATATACAATGCTATTATTGTTGAAAAAAACGGGAGTATCATCAATTTGGATATTACCAAATTTCAAACCAATCAAGTATTGCCGGCAAAGCTGTTTCAGTTTAAACCCAACAAATATCCGGATTACTACATCAACGAATTAGATTAAAATTGAAAATTGTTTACCGGTACATATTAATAAATTTTCTAAAAAAGTTTATTCCCAGCTTTATTATTATCTACTTCATTTTTGTATTGCAAACCTTCTGGCTTTATTTTGACGAACTGGCAGGTAAAGGCTTGGGAATCGGTACCATTTTCAAATTTTTACTCTATATTTCCCCATATGTAGTTCTCAATGCCATTCCTTTATCTATTCTTTTGGGAGGGATAATGAGCTTTGGCAGCATGTCTGAAAAATCGGAATTTACTGCCATGAAATCCATGGGAATTTCTCTGAAAGAAATGATGAAATCCATGGGAATATTTATCGTTTTAATGGCTATCGGCTCATTTATTTTTGCCAATACCGCCCTTCCCTACGGCAATTATAAATTCAGTAACTTAAGACGAAATATCAAGAAAAAAATGCCCAGTGTGGCCATAACCGAAGGTATTTTTAACGATTTTAAACCCGCCGGAATCAATATTCATGTCAAAAAGAAATACGGAGAAAACAACAACCGACTCAAAGATATAATCATTCACCAAAAAGTAAACGGTGTCCCCGATAAAGTAATTATCGCCAAAAACGGATTGTTTAAAAGTGATCCGGAGAATCAAATCATTCAGCTGATTCTTTACGACGGAAGTTTTTATGAAGACTTAACCCGTCAACAAAAAAAAGCCAGTGACAGAAAAAAAAATCCGGCTTCAAAATCCCGCTTTAATGAACACATTATAAACATTGATATATCCGGTTTAAACAATGTAGATCTGGATAAAACCAGCATTACATCTGCACATCATATGCTAAATGTCATTGATTTGCAAAAAGAAATTGACAGTTTAAGAATCAAAAATATCAAGACAAAAGATCAGTTCAGCCTGGAAATTTTGAGAAGAAATAAAATCAATGATATCAAAAAAACGGATAGTCTTGAACAACCTCAAAAATATACCGATGTATATCAAGTTTTAAAAGACACCAATGTTGTCAAAAACCGATTGATTAGTTTGTATAACAGAGCTTCTCAAAAAGCAGACGCCTTAAAAAAGTTGGCACAGAGAAAAAAAGATTATTTAAAAAATCTGCAAGTAAAAACCAACAAATACATACATGCCTATTACGAAAAATTTACCTACCCGATTATGGTTATCATCATGTTTTTGGTAGGCATTCCTTTAGGAGCCATCATAAAAAAAGGAGGGTTCGGAATTTCAGTGGTTTTTGGGATTATCGTTTTTGTTACTTACTATATTTTAAGCATGTTGGGAAAAAATGCAGCCGAAGAAGGAGCCATACCTCCCTATTTGGGTGCTTGGGTAGCCGTAGCCGTATTATTACCTTTAGGAATTTATCTGTCATACAAAGCCAACAACGATGGTGAATTTATTTTTATCTCAAATCTTATAGCCCGAATCAAAACCAGTATTCGTAAAAGAAAAAATCAATCTCAAAAATTGTTAAACTAAAACATTTTTAATACTTTTGTTTTAAAATAAAACATTTATTATGGGAAAAGGAGATATCAAAACCAGAAGGGGAAAAATAACCCGTGGCACATACGGAAAAACCCGGCCTAAAAACAAGAAAAAAAATAAAGCTGAAAAAGCTTAAAAAAACTGAAGAGGCTGTCTTAAAAACCAAATGATACTGTTATTGCGATAAAAAGACTAAAAGTGATTTGTTGAGTTTTCAACAAACATTTTTTACATGGTTCTGTCTTTGTTCGTGATGATAGAAATTTTTAAGGCAGTCTCACTTTTTTATAACCCAATCAATTTTAAGCTTTCTTTACGTTTTATCTTATCCGAACCGGTTCGCACAAAGCGATTGATAAAAAACACTTCTTTGGGAATTTCATACTTATTTAAAACAGCTTGAAAATCAGGTAAATTGTAAGATTTAGCTTCAACCACTAAAATCAATTTCTCACCCAGTTTTTCATCGGGAATACCCGTCACAAAAAACGGAACGAAAATATGACTTGAAAGCTTGGCTTCTATTTGTTCCGGTATTAACTTAACACCTCCGCTATTTACCACATTATCATAACGCCCCAACCACTTAAAATGTCTGTCATCGATTATTTGAACCAAATCATTGGTAATTACGCGTTGCTCTGTAATTCCGGGAGCCTCTACTACAAGACAGCCCCTTTTATCAATATATATCTCAACTCCCTCCAACACACGGTAAGTGTCTAATGAATCAATCTTTGAAAACAATGCCGCCTGCCTGTTTAAAGGTTTTACGGCAATATGAGTCAAAGTTTCCGTCATGCCGTAAGTAGCAAAGATATGATTAGATTTATTTTGTAATTTTTCTTTCAACTCTGTTGAAACCGCTCCTCCACCGATAATAAGTTTGTCAATACGATCTATACTTTTTAAATTGGCATGAACTTGTAAAGGCACCATAGCACCGAAATGAAATCGATGCTGTTTTAAAATTTGGGCTATAGATTGATTTTTAGGCGAAGACACAAACAAGTTCCAACCACCTGTTAAAGCTCTAACCCACATAAGCTTACCGGCAATAAAATCAGATGAAAGATTTAACAAAGCCTTGGTTTGCGGTTTCAAATCAAAAAATCGGATGGTTTTTTGGGCACTGTTAAGCATCCGGACTTTTTGAACCACAATTTTTTTGGGAGCTCCGGTAGAGCCGGAAGTATAAACTTCTATATCTGGACAGTCATCAAACCAATTTCGGAGAAAGTCATAATGATCAGGATAATCTTGTTCAACAAAATTTAAAATACTTTCCGGTGAAGAAAAAGATTTTCCTGCAATCTTAAAACCGGAATGTATTTTTTGAAAAGCCTGCATATTAATTTTTATTTTTCAATTTGTTTTTTCTTCATCACAAACTGTTCATAAAACCAAGTAATGGTAAAGGTAGGAATAAAATCCAAACCGGGAACTGCCTCTTCAATAAAAGTAATCACCCCACTGGTTTTTCCCAAACTTCCTTGATACATTTTAGTCATTAGCCAATAGGATAGAGGTGCCCAAATTACATCTGAAAACTCCCCTACTCCGGGAATAGCAAAAGAGAGCATTCCCATAGCATCAAAAAATAAACTGAAAAGCAATTTGGTAAAATTAATCTTTGTATTGTTATAAGTAGCAGGTTGTTGTTGATCCATAAGTTATATTTTTTATAAATCCGATAATTATTTGAGTTGATTTTTAAAATATTTTTTAAACTTTTCCAATTTTGGTAAAATCACATATTGACAGTACGGATTTTCAGGGTGCTTAAAAAAATAATCTTTATGATAATCTTCCGCTTCATAAAAAACAGATGCCGGAACCACTTCGGTTACAATCGCCCCCTGAAAAACATCTTCATTTTCTAAAAAATTAATATAGGCATTTGCCTTCTCTTTTTGTTGTTCATTTGTATAAAATATAGCCGAGCGATATTGAGTTCCCACATCATTTCCCTGCCGGTTTATAGTAGTCGGATCATGCGTGGCAAAAAATACTTTCAATAAATTTTCGTAATGCACCCGGCTGGGATCAAATACAATTTTTACTGCTTCGGCATGTCCGGTTGCGCCGGTAGATACCTGCTCATAAGTAGGATGTGGACGTTTACCTCCGGTATAACCCGGCACCACAGATTCTACACCGTTCATTTGCTTAAAAACCGCTTCGGTACACCAAAAACATCCGCCGGC
>Ga0256843_1003867_pt1 | contig 10214 bp, 8 predicted proteins | sample AlvinellametaG_FD_191572 | JGI IMG/M metagenome (GOLD analysis project Ga0256843, IMG submission 191572) | Pompeii worm associated microbial communities from hydrothermal vent at the East Pacific Rise, Pacific Ocean - Alvinella | ecosystem: Host-associated > Annelida > Integument > Unclassified ... | reverse complement strand
ATTAATAATCGCATAGGCTTCAGGAATTTCAGAAGGGACGGTATGGTGGTCTGTAATAATGAGTGCTATCCCCTCTTTCTTACAGCATTGTGCCGCCTCTACTGCGGCAATACCATTATCTACTGTAATTGCCAAATCGGTTCCTTTGATACGTGAGACAATCCCTGAAGAGAGTCCATATCCATCTCTAAAACGGTTGGGGATAATCCACTCGACAGGCGTACCAATTTCATCAAAAAAGAGTTTCATCATCACTGTAGAGGTTACACCATCTACATCATAATCACCAATGACTGTAATCTTTTCACCCTCTTTAATAGCTCTGACAATGCGTTCAGTGGCTTTTTGCATATCTCTGAAGGTATTGGGGTGGGGAAGGTCTTTTAAAGAGAGAAATCCCTCTTTAAAACGTTTTTGAAGTATCTTATCTAAAACTTCAACTGTAAGCTCTGGGTACATCTATTTTCTGTTGTGCATAGAAGCCTGTACAAATGCCTCAATAGAAGGGTTTGCATTTTGAAGTCTTGAAGTAAATTCAGGATGAAACTGTACCCCTAAAAACCATGGATGCTCTTTTACTTCTACCGCTTCAATCAAACCATGAGACTCTCCTGTAATCTCCATACCATTTGCTTCTAGTGTTTCTCTATAGGCTGGATTGGCTTCATATCGGTGTCTGTGTCTCTCATAAATGACAGGAGCATCATAGGCATTTCTCAGGTTTGACCCCTCTTTGGTGTGACACTCATATTCACCAAGCCTGAGTGTTCCCCCCATAGGAGAGGTTGTGGTACGTATCTGCTTTGCTCCTCCTGCATCAATAAATTCATCAATGAGATAGATAATAGGGTCAGGCGTATCTTCATTAAATTCAACCGAATTTGCTTCACTCAATCCTAAAACATTCCGTGCAAACTCTACCATAGAGAGTTGCATACCAAGACAGATACCCAAGAAAGGTATCTTCTCCTCTCTTGCATATTGAATAGAGAGAATCTTTCCTTCTACCCCACGTTCACCAAATCCACCAGCAACCAGTACACCATCAACATCGTTTAGATATTTGATGGCTCCATCTTCTTCAACTTTTTCAGAATCCACCCACTTAATATTCACACGACTGTTCAAGTGTGCCCCTGCATGGATTAATGCTTCGGTAAGTGATTTATAAGACTCTTTGAGGTCAAGATATTTTCCGACAAAAGCAATTTTAACCTCTTCTTCAGGTAAAATAATCTTATGTACCAAATCACTCCATTCATCCATTTTTGGTTGACACTCTTCAAGTTCAAGCTGTTTGCAAATAGGCTGAAGAATCTCTTGTCTTAGAAAATTAAGAGGCACTTGATAAATGGTTGCTGCATCTTCTGCAACAATCACTGAATCTTCATCTACATCACAATTGTAGGCAATTTTTCGTCTAATTTCACTGCTGACAGGCACTTCTGCTCTTAACACCAACATATGTGGAGCAATACCGATACGTCTAAGCTCTTGGACAGAGTGTTGTGTCGGTTTGGTTTTAAGTTCGCCTGCTGCTTTGATGTAGGGCAACAAGGTTACATGAATATTCATCACATTGGTTTTACCCAATTCATGTTTCATCTGTCGAATGGTTTCAAGAAAAGGGAGTCCTTCAATATCGCCTGTTGTGCCACCCAGTTCTACAATCAAAATATCTTTGCCTTCACCCGCACGTACAATACGCTCTTTAATTTCATTGACTATATGTGGAACTACCTGAATGGTTTTACCCAGATATTTTCCTTTTCGTTCATTTTCAATCACAGTTTTATATACTTGACCTGTGGTAAAGTTATTGTTTTGTGTCAAAGAGGTATCTAAAAAACGTTCATAGTGACCAAGATCAAGGTCTGTTTCTGCACCATCTTTTGTGACAAAAACCTCTCCATGTTCAAGTGGAGACATTGTTCCAGGGTCAACGTTAATATAAGGGTCAAGTTTGAGAACACCGACTCTCTCTCCTGTATGTTTTAACAATGTTCCAATACTTGCTGCTGTAATCCCTTTTCCAAGAGAACTCAGCACACCACCTGTTACAAAAATATATTTTGTTTTCTTTTCACTCATTATATTATATCCTTAGGCTACGATTGGCATAATAATCGTAATAAAATTGTCGTCTTTTACAATAAAAGGCAAAGAGGGTTCGTTAAATTCAAATTGAAAGGTTGTTTTATCTATTTGAGAGATAAAATCAAGGATGTATTTGCTGTTAAAACAGAGTTCATAACTCTCTTCCAAATGAGTTGAAATAGCTATTTCGGTTTTTGCTTCGACATTGTCAGCACTGAGAGAGTGAAAAACGATGGCATCAGGAAGAAGTGTCATTTTAATTTCTTGAGAAATGGTAGTAATCATCTTAATGGCATCAACCATCTCTTTTTTAGGGAGTTCTACAGAATGTTTAATCGTTGTAGGAATAATTCTTTGATAATCTGGAAATTTACCGTTAATGAGTCTTGTATAAAAGAAGTAGTTCTTATTTGTAATAATCAAATTTGTTTCATCATAATAGATGTCAATTGCATCCAAGAAGAGTTTTTGTATTTCAAGAATAGCTTTTTTAGGTACAATAAGAGAGAGTTCTTCAGAGTTGTTTCCAGGAATACTGGCAATGGCTAATCTTCTTGTATCTGTCCCTACGAGGTCTGTAGAGTCTTGTTTAATATTGATTAATGCTCCATTGAGTTCAAATTTAGGATTATTCGTATCAATCGCTGGTGAAATTTTTTTAAGATTTTGTATGAGACTGAGAGAATCTAGTCTTATTTGCGGTTTTTCTTCTGTACTTGGAAAAGAAGGGTAGGCATTTGCATCAAATGTGGGTAATTTAAATTTAGAGTGTTTCTGTTTAACAATCAATATATTTTCAACGACTTCAAGACTTATTTCATCCTCTTTCAGTATTCTGATAATGTCAAGTAGTTTTTTACCATTGGCAGTAAAAGAACCTTCTGTTTCAATGGTAATATGATTGGTAACAATTTGTAAACCAATTTCACTGTCTGTTGCTCTGATAATACAGGTATTGTTTTCTGAGCTAAAAAGTACATGTGAAGTGATTTGGCTTGCATCTTTTTTTTCTAAAAAAGGTTGCAGATTAATGAGTATTGATTCGATGATCTGTTTTTGAGCCCTAATCTTCATTGACATCCCTTATTTTTTAATAATATTAGTACGTAGTAGTAGTACCATGTGAATATGTGAAAAACTCATTCAACGCCCGTTCCTATGGGCTTTTCTGATGTGTATAACTTTTGAAAGTTATTCACATCTTTTCACTTATAAAATTATATCTTTTTTTTATTCAAGTTTTATTACCTGCTTGTGAATTCATTTTTGTTCACTATTTTGGGTATCTGTATGGATTTTATTGGAAAGTTCTGCAAGTCGTACTTTAAAGTTTTCATCTTTTTCAATAATTTCTTTGATTTTCTTCATTGCATGAGAAATGGCAGTATGGTCTTTCATACCAAAATAGAGTGCGATTTGGGGCATTGAATTAGGTGTAAGGTTTCTTGCCAAATAGATTGCGGTACGTCGGGCATTGACCACATTTTTGGTACGTTTTTTTGATTTGATGTCAGAGGGTTTGATATTGAGTTCTCTTGAGACGATTTTCACAATATCATCAATTGTAATATTCTCCTTTTTCTCTTTAATCTGGTCTCTAATGGCATTTTGTGCAAAATCTAAGGTGATTTCCTGATTGAGCATAGAGGAGAGAGCATTGAGTTTAATAATGGTTCCTTCAATTTCACGAATGTTTTCACCCATATTCACAGCAATAAAGTGAATAATTTCATGGTTGAGTTTAATACCGTCTAATTCACATTTCTTTTCTATAATAGCAATTTTTGTTTCAAGCCCAGGAGGTTGTATATCTGCCATAAGACCCCATTCAAAGCGGGTACGGAGTCTATCAACGAGACCAGCAATTTTATTAGGGGCTCTGTCTGCAGTCATCACAATTTGTTTATCTGCATTATGTAGCTGATTAAAGGTGTGAAAAAACTCTTCTTGTGTCTGCTCTTTTTGACTTAAAAACTGAATATCATCTATAAGTAAAAGATCACACTCTCTAAATTTGTCTCTAAAACGATCCATTGTTTTTGAACGAAGATGTGAGGTAAAAGAGTTCATAAACTGTTCAAGTGTCGTATACATGACTATTTTTCCCAAAGCAACATGGTAATTTCCGATTGCTTGAAGCAGGTGGGTTTTTCCCAGCCCTACACCACCATAGATAAACAGAGGGTTGTAGAGTTGACCAGGTTTTTCTGCTACAGACTTGGCAGTGGTATAGGCAAATTGGTTTGAATCCCCAATAATAAAGCTTTCAAAGGTTAAAGAGGGGTTGAGATAGGTACTTTTAGAGTGCTGTTTTTCAGAGCTTTGTTTGGCAGTTTTTTTAATACTTTTCTCTGTCTGTTTTCCTATGGTAATTTCTATTTTAGGCTTGATTTCATTATGTAACTCAAAGAGATGGGCAATTTTATCTGCATAATTTGTCTTAATCCATTTGGCAAGAAATATATTGGAGGCATTAAAATAGACAATATCACTTCTAGAGCGCCGTGTATCATACACCAGTCTTTTAATATAACGTGTATATTCTGTCTCTGATATCTCTTTTTTCAGTTCAAAGAGTACCTTTTGTCCAATATTCATGATTTTTTATCCTTCTTTGTTCACAGGGTGAAAATCTTCCAATTTTATGTGAATAAGTGTGTGAACAACTTTGTGAATAACTTTTGCTATTTTAGCGAACATAAGCTAAAATAAGGGTGTAAAGAGTGTGAATAACTTTATTCACCTTGTGAATAAAGTTATTCACAGGGTGAATAAGTACTCTATTGGAGTGAGTTTATTTACTTTTTTTATCATTTTAGAGGAGTAGTATTCACAGGAGTCATTCTCTTTTTGAAAACAATATTATAAAAGGTTAAAAAGTTTAATGAATATTTTAGGAATAGATCCAGGGAGTCGTAATCTTGGGTATTGTATATTAAAATGGGATGGGAAGAGATTTTTTTTGCTTGAAGCAGGGGTACTTAAAATAAAAACAAAAGAGCTTCAAGAACAGATTGTAGAGTTGGTAGAAGGTATCGATATTTTGCTTAAAATGCATACTATCGATGAAGTGGCAATTGAGGATATCTTTTTTGCCTACAATCCAAAGTCTGTATTAAAATTGGCACAGTTTCGTGGGGCACTCTCTTTAAAGATTTTACAGGAGGTGGGGTATTTTTATGAATATACCCCTCTTCAGGTAAAAAAAGCAGTCACAGGAAACGGAAAAGCAACAAAAGAGCAGGTAGCTTTTATGGTGAAGAGACTACTGGGTATTCAAAAAGAGATTAAACCCTTAGATATTACAGATGCCATGGCAATTGCTTTAACACATCTTCAACGTGTAAAGATGCGAAAGAGATAAGAGCATACTTTCTTAGAAAAAAACTAACTTTCTATAAATCATAGTATAATTTAAAAAATTTTTCACATCTGTCTATCTCAAGTTATTCACAGGGTGAAAAAGTAAACCAAAGGATAGTTTTATGGATAAAAGCTTTTTGTTATTTATAAGTGTTGGATTGGGTTTTATCTATCTGATTAGTCAATATGTAGGGGATATACAAGAAGAAGATAAATATTTTCAAAATAATGACTATATACAAAAACACCAATATGATGCCTATCAGAGTGTAGATAGTATAGGAAGAACAATATTGAATGTAATGGATGTAGATGAGCAAACACAAATTGCAGTATGGAATGAAAGTAGTTTAAAAAGGGAATTTTTGGAGCTTTATCCAGATTTTTCTCTCATGAAAGATTTTGTTAAAAACAGAGTGAACGGAGAACCTCTTAAAAGTAAGCTTCTAAAATTGGTTGATGATACAGAAACAAAGTTTTTCTCAGGTTCTTTAAGTACTGAAGAGGCAAAATATAAATTAAAATCATTTAAATAGAGCTTTCAAAAAGATGTTTATTCTCTCAATCAGGAATCTTTTGAGAGAATGGTATGATGCCACCTTGCAAGTGTCTTTTCAAACCCAATCTCTTTTGTCTGATAAAAATGCAAAGGTTTCAAAAGATATGACTGTCTCACCCACCCGTTAAAATCATGTGGAGAGAGATACCCTTTGGCAGAGGGGTTGATAGCCTCTGGAATGGGGTATATCTCTCCCTCTTTTATAGCTTGTTGTGCTTTGTTGATGGCTTGATAGGCACTGTTTGATTTTGGAGAGGAAGCAAGGTAGATAACAAGTTGAGAGAGTGTAATACGTGCTTCTGGATAACCAATATCTTTCACAATCTGTAATGTAGATGAAGCCAGATTAAGTGCAGGAGGATTGGCATTGCCAATATCTTCACTGGCAAGAATGGCAAGTCGTCTGGCAATAAATTGGGGAGGCTCTCCCCCTTCAATCAGTTGGGCAAGATAGTAGAGTGAAGCATCAATATCGGAGCCTCTGATACTTTTAATCAAGGCAGAGGTAAGTGCATAGTGGCTTTCTTTTTCAACACTTCCTGCAAGCATACTTTGGGGACGTATCTGTTTGAGTGTCTGTAGTGTAATAGGGTGACTGACTGCCTTTGCACTCTCTAAAAGGTTCAGCATAGCTCTTGCATCTCCTCCACTGGAAAAGACCAAATATTCCATTGCCTCTTTTTGAATATCAATATTTTCAAGATTAATAACTCTTTCTAAGTATTCAACCATCTCTTTTGGTTGTAGTGCTTCAAGTTTAAAGATATGTGAACGTGAACGTATCGCAATCGTTAGAGAGTAATAGGGGTTTTCTGTAGAAGCACCAATAATAAGCGCAGTATTGTTCTCCATAAAGGGTAAGAGTACCTCTTGTTGGGTCTTATTGAGTCTGTGTACTTCATCGATAAAAATGAGAGGTTTTTGCAAGGCATGGTGATACTCTTTAAAGATTTTTCGAAGATCTTCAATCTTGAGTGTGGTAGCATTATGTTCATAAAATGGTCTTTTCAACGCTTGTGCAATAATACGTGCCAGTGTCGTTTTTCCTGAACCTGTAGGGCCATAGAGAAAGAGATGAGGTAGCAAATTGGCTTCTATCAGTTTTCTAAGTATGCCTTCTTTGCCTATCAGGTGTTGTTGTCCAATCACTTCATCTAGCGTATTGGGACGGTATTTGAGTGCAAAGTGAAGCATACTTTACTCTTTTGTTCTCTTTCTGGCTTTACTCTTTGCCTCTTCTTGTTTGCGTGCATTGGCTTGGTTTTTTGCTTCTGCTCTCTTTTCTACTTTGAGTTGTTTCATAAATTGATGCAAATCATCATACTCTCTTCGAGTAAAGAAACGTGTTTTATTTGTTGGTAGATTATTAAGTGTTATTCCTCCATATCCAACACGTTTGAGGTCAAGTACCTTGGCATCAAAATGACCAAAGAAGCGTCTGAGTTCTCTGTTTTTTCCTTCGGTAATTGTCACACGAAGTTTGGTAAAGTTTTTGCCTTCTGCTCTAATCTCAAAATGGGCAAAAGGAGAAAATTCCATACTGTAAATTTTACTTTTTTCATGTCCTCCTGCCCTTGCATCATCTAGTACCAATCCCTCACTCATGGCAGTAATCATCTCTTGAGAGACAGGTTTGTCTATTTTAAGATTATAGGTGCGTTCAAGATGACTCTCCATCAGTGCGGTGGCTACTTCTGTGGTATCGGTAAGAATCAACAACCCCTCTGAAGCATAGTCAAGTCGTCCAACAGGCACAAAATGTCTGAATTTACCTGGGAGTTTATGATAGATGGTTGTTCTTCCACGGTCATCTTTTTTGGTAACCAGTACCCCTTTGGGTTTATTGTAGACAATGACTGTTATTTCATTGTTGGGTTTAACAGGACGACCTTTGACTGAAATGTGGTCTCCCTCTTGTACCTCATAGCCAAACTCCCGTATGATTTTCTTATTGAGTGTGACTTCTCCCTCTTCAATAAGTCTGTCTGCATCTCTGCGTGAATATTTGGTATGGTGTGCGATATATTTATTGAGTCTCATCTTTTCTTTCTCTCTTTTTCTCTACTTTTAATACCGGCATTGACTAAGTCATGTATATGTAGTACACCGATAATTCTTTTCTCTTTATCTGTAATAGGCAATAACTGGATACGTGCGTTTTCTATAATCTCAAGGGCTTCACTGGCGAGCAGTTCTGTATTGGTATAACTTTTTGGATGCTGTGTGGCATACACGGAGGCAGGTTGCTCCATACTAAAGCTTTCATTAAGAAGGGCACGTCTAAGGTCACCATCACTCAGTAAAGCACTAAAGCGGTCATTTTTATCAACAATGAGTACCGTTCCCAGTTTCCCTTCACTCATAGCAATGATAGCCTCTTTTAAGGGAGTATTTTCTTTAATAATCGGCAGTGACTGGGTACGCATTAAATCTTTGACTTTGATAAAAAGTTTTTTTCCCAAACTGCCTCCAGGGTGAAAAGAAGCAAAATCTTCCTGTTTAAATCCCCGTTGTTTCATCAGTGCAACAGCAATGGCATCTCCCAATGCCATCGTGAGGGTGGTTGAACTGGTTGGTGCAATATTAAGAGGACAGGCCTCTTTTTCTACTGAAATATCAAGCCAGACATCGGCATAGTGTGCCAATGAAGAGTCTTTGTTTCCTGTGAGTCCAATCAGAGGAATCTCAAAACGTTTGATATGTGGCAGAATTTTAGTTAACTCTTCACTCTCTCCACTGCTACTAATGGCAAGCAGGGTATCCTCTTTGCCTATCATCCCCAAATCACCATGCAGTGCTTCTGTGGGGTGAAGAAAAAAACTAGAAGTTCCAGTAGAGGCAAATGTCGCTGCCATTTTTGCACCAACCAGACCAGATTTCCCCACTCCTGTGACAATCAATTTGCCTTTGGTAGCAAGAATGACTTCAATTGCATCCAGAAAGCTTTGATTAAGTCGTGTGGCCATTGTTTGCAGAGCTTTTGCTTCTATCTGTAACGTTTCTTGTGCAATGTGAATAAGATTCATGTCTCTACTTTTTTGGGAAATTGAATAAATGATTATAGCATAGATAAGAGTCGGGGGTAGGGGGTACCCCCGATAATGGTATCTTATACAATGAAGACGGTTGGAATAATAAGTGGATACCGTTTCTTGGTACGAATGACATGTTTACGTACTGCATTACGAATTTCATTTTCAATATGGATATGGTCTTTTAGCCCCTCCCCTTTCATATTTAAAAGCATAGTTTCAAGCAGAACTTCAATCTCTTTGGCAAACTTTTTATCCTCTTTGTCAGGTACCAAACCATGGGTATAGACTACAGGTTTGCCTATGACTTTTCCGTTACTTTGTGCAATTTGTGCAACAATAGTGACAATTCCGTCTTCTGCCAGTTTTTGTCTGTCAAGTACGACATCATTTTCAATGGTCATATTGTTCTGATTATCAATATAGGTTTTTCCTGTTTTGACCGTTTTGACTTTTTTAAGATATTTTGGCGTAATTTCTACTTGGTCTCCATCACTCATTAAAAGAATATTTCGCTCATCTACTCCACAGCTTACAGCTGTTTTGGCATGTTTGGCAATATGGTTATATTCCCCATGCACAGGAAGGAAGAATTTGGGCTGAATAAGTCTGAGTATCAGTTTTTGCTCTTCTTGTGCAGCGTGTCCTGAAACATGAATATCAGAGAACTCTTTATAGCGTACAGTTACACCGGCTTTAATGAGTAAATTCATGAGTTTTGAAACAGAAGCTTCATTCCCTGGAATGGCAGAAGCTGAAATAATGACTGTATCTGAAGGTTTGAGTTTAATATGTCTATGCTCATCGGTTGCCATACGGTTGAGTGCAGCCATCGTTTCGCCTTGTGAACCAGTGGTGACAATAAGCACCTCATTGTCTGCATATTTGGGTACTTCATGTACTTCAATAAAGTGTCTGTCATCAATATCTACAAAACCGAGTGCACGGTTTGTCTCGACATTTCTCTCCATAGAACGTCCAATAACACAAATCTTTCTTCCATGCTTGACACCACGCTCCATCGCTTGGAAAATACGGTGTACATTGGAAGAGAAGGTAGACATAATCACACGCCCTTTGGCAAGTTCAAAGAGAGAATCAAAGGTTTTTCCTACAACGGTTTCACTCTTTGTAAAGCCTGGATTATGTGAATTGGTAGAGTC
>Ga0256843_1003866_pt1 | contig 10215 bp, 9 predicted proteins | sample AlvinellametaG_FD_191572 | JGI IMG/M metagenome (GOLD analysis project Ga0256843, IMG submission 191572) | Pompeii worm associated microbial communities from hydrothermal vent at the East Pacific Rise, Pacific Ocean - Alvinella | ecosystem: Host-associated > Annelida > Integument > Unclassified ... | reverse complement strand
TTTAGATGAAGCAGTTGAACATGCTTTAAAAGGTGCTGCTTTATGGAATGAAGTAAAGGATAGATTAAATGCAGATGCAAGAGGTATGTCTGGAGGACAACAACAAAGACTTTGTATCGCAAGAGCAGTAGCACTTAAACCAGAAGTTTTACTTTTTGATGAACCAACTTCTGCATTAGATCCAATATCAACAGGAGCTATTGAAGAACTTATAGTAGAACTTAAAAAAGATGTAAGTATTGCTATTGTTACACATAATATGCAACAAGCAAGTAGAATTAGTGATTATACAGCTTTTATGTATTTAGGAGATTTAATAGAATATGACAAAACAGAAACTATTTTCTTAAATCCTAAAGAAAAAAGAACAGAAGATTATATTACAGGTAAATTTGGATAAGGAGAAAAAATGTTATCAAATTATGTAAAGCAAAGAGAAGAGATCAAAAATGAATTAAAAGCAATTTTTGCAAATTTATTACATGCGCATGAGATTTTAAATGTATCTATTAAAGAGTGTGATACTGCAAAATTTCAAGAAGCAAAAACATATACAATGAATATGAGTACTAAAATTAATGATATTGAAAATTATATTATTAAATTTTTAGCATTATATTCTCCAGAAGCAAGAGAACTTAGAAGATTTGTAGCATATTTAAAAATAACAGGTGAACTTTTAAGAATGAATTCAAATACAAAAAGTTTTATTAATGGATGTATTGCTATTAAAGAGATTGTAGATACTACAATTGTAAATGATTATTTATTACCATTACATACATCTACTTTAAGTGCATTAGCAAACACAAAAGAGATGATTGATATAGATGAAGAAGATGAACTTCAAGATATGTTTAATAAAATTATTGTAGAAGAGCATAAAACAGATGATTTATATGATTTAATCGAAGAGCAAGTATTTGCTTTAGATTTAGAGTATAAAACGATTAATCAGATGTTAAAAACATTTAGAAAAATTGAAAAAATAGCAGATAGAACTATTGAAATAGCAAATTTACTTTTATATTATAAAATAGGTGGAAAATTACAAAATATCTAAAAGCCTTTTTTTGGCTTTTATTTAAAAGCTATAAATGTAGCAAAATTACACCATCTAAAGATAACTTCTATATGTTTAAATCCTGCATTTTTTAACATTTCACGATTTTCAAGTTCACTATAAGGGATTAATACATTTTCTAAAGCTTCTCTTTTTTTAGCTATTTCATATTCACTATAACCTTTTTGTTTTTTGTATTCGTAGTATTCATCGATTAAAATTTTGTTTAATTTTTTATCTTCTGATATAAGTTTTTCACTCATAATAAAAATACCATTATCTTCTAAAGAATTATAAATTTTAGATATTAATTTTTCCCTTTTTATAGGTCTAATAAATTGAATAGTATAATTAGCTGAAATTAATTTGTTTTTATTAAAATTATAGTCTAAAAAATCACTTTCAATAAATGTTATATTTACGCCAAAAGCTTTTGCTTTTTTTTGAGCTTTTTGAATCATTGCAGATGAGTTATCTATTCCTATTAAGTTTAATGTAGGATTGAATTTAGCAAGATTTATTAAAAATGTTCCTGTAGAACTTCCTAAATCTAAAACTTTATCATTATCATTTAGATAGTTTTTTAAAATATTGATAGATAAATGTAAATTTTCTTTATAAAATGGAACTGAACGATCTATCATATCATCAAATACATCAGCTACTTCTTTATCAAATTCAAATTGTTTTTCTATTTCTTTGTTAAATACATTATCTATCAATTTATTATCCTTTTTTTGTTATAATTATAACAAAAAGAAAATTAAGGGATATTATGGCTTCTAAGCAAATGAAAATAATTTATAGTGTATTATTATTTTCTATATTAATTATTGCTATATTTTATTTGAGGGTGGGGTATGCTTTATTTATTTCATTTGGATTATTGCTTATTGAATTAGGAATTTTATATATTTTATCAAAACCTAAAAAAGAGCAAAAAGAAAATATAAAACCAATAAATTATGTAGATAATTTAACAGGTTTATTTAATAGAGAAAAGTTTTTTATAGATTTAAAAGAAGCAAAAGGGATAGTTTTAATAGATATAGATGATTTTTCATTACTAAATATTGTATATTCAAGAGAATTTGGAGATGAATTTTTGAGAAAATTATCTCATAAATTAAAAGAAAATAGTTTGATTGATAATCTTTATAGAATTAGTGGAGATGAATTTGTAATTATTTCTTATGAAGAAAAAGATTTAAAATATTTAGCAGAGACTATATTAAATGTTATAAATGATTTTTATATTGTAAAAGATAATATTTTAATCCAAGTTACAGCTACAATAGCTATTAGTTATAAAGAGCCATTTATAGAAACAGCAGATGTGGCTTTAAAATATGGTAAAAAAAATAGATTAAATTTAGTAATTTATTCTAAAGAATTAGATTTATTTGATGAAAATAAAAAATTTGTAGATATTACAATGAGATTAAAACAAGCATTAAAAACAAAACAAGTAATTCCATTTTTTCAATGTATTACAGATAAAGATGGAAATATTGTAAGATATGAAGCTTTAATGAGAATTAAAGAGGGGGAAAAATATTTATTACCAGCTATGTTTTTAAATATAGCAAAAAAAACAAAACTATACTCTGAATTGACATTCCAAATGATACAAAAAACATTTGATTATATGAAAGATAAAAATATCTCTTTTAGTATAAATATTAGTTATGATGATATTATAAATGATAGAATTGTAGATAGTTTACTTGATGCAATTTCAAATTTTCATAAACCACAAAATGTTATTATAGAGTTATTAGAGACAGAAAATGTAAAAAATTTTGATGATATTAAAACTTTTATAGATAAAATACATCAAAAAGGTGCTAAAATAGCAATAGATGATTTTGGTAGTGGCTATAGTAATTTTATATATTTAGAAAAACTTAATGTAGATATTATTAAAATAGATGGTGAGATAATTACACAAATTTTATCATCTGATAATGCTATGTTTTTAGTAAATACAATAGTTGAATTTTGTAAGAAAAATAATATTATTAGTATAGCTGAATATGTATCACATAGAGATATATTTATGGCTTTAAAAGAGATAGATGTAGATGAGTATCAAGGTTTTTATTTTTGTAAGCCAAAGGAGAGTATTGAATGAGACCAGAAACAATAGCTATTAATTATGGATATGATAAAGATAGTAATAGAACTATGAATATTCCTATTTATCAAACTACTGCTTATGAATATGAATCAATCGATAGTGCAGCAAGACTTTTTAATTTAGAAGAAGAGGGAAATATTTATACTCGTTTAGCAAATCCAACTACTAATATTTTTGAAAAAAGAATAGCAAGACTTGAGGGTGGAATTTCAGCTTTAGCAGTAGCAAGTGGAATGGCTAGTGTATTTTATAGTATTGCAAATTTAGTAAAAAGTGGAGATAATGTAATTGCTTCTACAAAACTTTATGGTGGAACTATTACACTTTTATCTCAGACATTAAAATCTTTTGGTGTAGAAATTAAATATTTTGATGTTCATAATGCACAAGAATTAGAAAATTTAATAGATAATAAAACAAAAGCTATTATTTTTGAATCTGTAGCTAATCCAGCACTTAGTGTGCCTGATTTTGATACTATTACAGAGATTGCAGATAATAAAGGTGTAATTACGATTTGTGATAATACTATAGCTACTCCTTTTGGATGTAAACCGATTAAATTAGGAGTAGATATTGTAGTGCATAGTGCAAGTAAATATATTGTAGGAAATGGTAGTGCTATTGCAGGAGTTATAATTGAATCACAAAAAGCAAAAGAAAAATTACAAAATCATGAATATTTTGCCAAACCAGATGAGAGTTATCATGGTCTTGTATATATAAATAAATTTAATAATCCTTTTATTTCTAGAGCGAGACTTGCTTTACTTAGAGATTTTGGAGCAGTAATTTCTCCATTTAATGCGTGGCTTTTACTTCAGGGACTTGAGACTTTATCACTTAGAATTAAACAACACTCAAAAAGTGCAAAAAAAATAGCAAAATTTTTACAAAAACAGGGATTTAAAGTTAATTATCCTATGTTAAAAAATAATGAAAATTATCAATATGCAAAAAAATATTTAAAATATGCAGGTGGAATAGTAAGTTTTGAAGTAGATGATTTTGAAAGTGCAAAAAATATAGTAAAGCATTTAAAATTATTTAGTTTAGTAACAAATATAGGTGATTCAAAATCGATAGTAACTCATCCAGCAAGCACTACACATCAGCAATTAAGTAAAGATGAACTTAAAAAAGCTGGTGTTCCAGAAGGTCTTATTAGACTTAGTATAGGACTTGAAAATACAAAAGATTTGATAGATGATTTAAAACAAGCGATAAAATAATGGGAATGTATGATAAGACTTTAAGAGAATTATTTCAAGATATTCCTTATAAACTTATTAAATTATTAACAAATCAGAATATTATTAAAGTTTTAGATTCACATTTTCCAAAAGTAGAAGAAAGAGAAGCTGATTTAGTTGTTGAGCTTGAAAGTGGTGATATTTTTCATTTAGAGATTCAATCAGTAAATGATAATTATATGCCAAAAAGGATGCTTTATTATTATCTATTAATAGACAAAGTATATAAAAAAGAACCTATTCAAATGGTTTTATATGTAGGTGAAAAAAACAACACTATTAAAAGTGGATTAAATTTAAAAAATTTGACATATTCTTATCAAGTTGTTAATATACAAGATATAGATTGTAAAGAATTAATAGATAGTGATTCTATTAATGATAATATTATTGCAATTTTATGTAATATAAAAAATCCAAATAGTTTTTTTGAAAAAATTAATCAAAAACTAATAAATTTGAATAATAAAGAAAGAGAAAATTATTTAAGAAAATTGATAATTTTAGCCAGACTTAGACCAAATATATATAAAAGTTTAGAGAGTTTTTACAAGGAGAAAAAAATGCCATTTATAATAGAGCCTAAAAATGATCCATTATATAATAAAGGTTGGAATGAAGCATGGAATGAAGCATGGAGTGAAGCATGGAGTGAAGCGGAAGAGAAAAGAAAATTAAAAGATGCTTTACTTGTAATTAAAGAGTTTAATTTACCAATAGAAGTAGTTGCTCAAAAATTTGGATTAGATACAAAAGTTTTATTGGACAATTTAAATCAAAATAATATGATTTAATAATTTAAGGAATAACATTTGAAGATAGAAACAAAAAAAGCAAAATTTAGACAACCATTATATTTAGAAAGTGGAAGATTACTTGAGCCATGGGAGATAGTATATGAAACTTATGGTGAATTGAATGAAGAAAAAAATAATGTTATTTTAATTACACATGCTTTAAGTGGAAGTCATCATGCTGCTGGAAAATATAGTGAAAGTGATAAAAAACCAGGATGGTGGGATGATTTTATAGGTGATGGTAAAGCTGTAGATACAACTAAATTTTTTGTTATTTCAACTAATGTAATTGGTAGTTGTTTTGGTAGTACTTCACCACTTCATCCAATAAATCCTGGAAGTTCTAAAAGATATGGACTTAAGTTTCCTGTAATTACAATTAAAGATATGGTAAAAGCTCAAAAAATTTTACTTGATAGTTTAGGAATTTCTCATTTAAGAGCTATTATTGGTGGTAGTATGGGTGGAATGCAAGCACTTAGATTTGCAGTAGAATATCCAGGTTTTGCAGATGATATTATTCCTATGGCTACTACTTATCAAACTCGTGCAGGTGTTATAGCTATAAATAAAATTATGAAAGATGCAATTTTAGCAGATCCGGAATTTAATAATGGAGAATATGATCCTATAGAGATTACAAAAAATGGATTAAGAGGGCTTGAAATAGCGAGAATGATGGGATTTTTGGGTTATCTTTCACCAAAAACATTTGATAAGAAATTTGGTAGAGATTATGTAAAAACTGATGGAATGTTTGAACTTTTTGGTAGATTTCAGGTAGAATCATATTTAGAATATAATGGAGCAAATTTTCCTAAATGGTTTGATCCATTAAGTTATATTTATATTTTAAAAGCTATATCTTTATTTGATTTAAGTAGAGGATATATGAATCTTAGTGAAGCTTTAAGTCATATTAGTGATAAATTACATTTAATTAGTTTTAAAGGTGATACACTTTTTTATCCAGAAGAGATGAAAAAAATTAAAGAAGAGATGGATAAACTAAATAAATTTTGTGCTTATTATGAAATAGATAGTGATTATGGTCATGATTCATTTTTAGTAGAAGTAGAAAAATTTGAAGATATAGTAAGAACAATTTTAAAGGAGTAAAAAATGTTAAACATAGATGATAATGGGTTATTTGAAATTTTTCCCATGATTGAAACAATTTCGGAGTCATTTGAATATCAAAATTCAATGTTAAATAAAATTGTATTAACAGGTAAAATTAATGCACTTGAGATAGCTGAAAATTTATTTAATTTTACAGAGCAAACTGCACAAACATTTGCTGAGTTACAATCTAAATTAATTGAACATTTATTAAAAGAAAATCAAAAAGAATTATATTCAAAAGCTAAAATAAAAGCCCAAATGACATCAAATTTATTAATGAAAAATTTAGAATTAAGAGGTAATGATATTTATTGTTTATCAGAAGATGTTCTAATTAAAAATTATTTAGATACAAAAGAAAATAAAGAAGCAATATTAAAATATTTAACTGATTATCAATCTCAAAATACAATTTATAATGAAATATTACTTTTAGATGTTAATGGTAAAATTTTAGTAAATATTAATAAAAAAAACAGAGCAAAATATTCTAAAGATGATATTATTAAAAAAGCTATGCAATCGGATGGATTTATACAAGAATATAAAAGAACTGATCTATTTATTTCTCAAAAAGAATCATTGTTTTTTATAAAAAAAGTTCAAAAAGATGAAAAAATTGTTGGCTTTATAGTACTATTTTATGATATTAAGCAAGAGATGCAAGAATTGTATAAAGAGATTATTAATCAAAAAGAAACTATTGTTGTAGTAGATTCAAAAAATAATATTTTATCTGCTAGTGAGAAAGGATTAGATAAAAATTTTATTAAAAGAATAAATAAATTAGATACTTTTATGATAATTAATAATAAATTTTATGTAAAAGTAAAAATTAGTTCGAAAAAAGGTATTAATGATTTATATGTAATTGTTTCTTATCCAAAAAGAGATGATATTAATATTATTGCAGAGTTTAGTAATGAAAACACTAATAATAGAGAACTTGTAAATATTAATTTAAATAATCCAGAGCTAAAACAATTAGCAGATGATGGATATGAAATATTAGAAGATTTAAGTGATGTTATTATTAATGGGGAACTTATTGCTGCAAAAAGTAAACAATATATTTTGATTCCTATTTTAGATAATTTAAGAGAAGTGAGTTTTAAAGTAGTAAAACTTATAGAATTATCTATATCTAATTTACAAAAAATTATAAATGAATCATTAGATAATAATGTGAAATTAATTTCAGAAATGTTTATTAAATTAATAGTAAGAAATTTATATGAAATTAGTAATAATGTAAGATTATGGGCAAAAAATGATACAATTATTGAAGCTTTAGCTTCTAAAGATTATTCTACTATTAAATCAGAATTACAATTTTTAAATAATGTATATGATATGTATTCAGATATCTTTGTGTATGATAAAGAGGGTAAAATTGTTGCGATTTCAAATTCTGAGCATTTTACAGGAGATGTAATAGATAGAAATTATACATCTTCAAATATAGATTCAAATAGATACTTTATTACTCATTTTGAAAATACAAAACTATATGGAAATAAACCAACTTATATTTTTTATGCATCTATAGTAAAAGATAATCAAGTGATTGGTGGAATTGGTGTTGTTTTTGATGCTTTAAAAGAGTTTTCTAATATGTTAAAACTATCATTTGATAGTGAAAATGGAATTGGCATTTTAGTTGATTCACATAAAAAAATTATTTCTTCAAATATAGATGATTTTAAAATATTTGATGAATTTAATTTAATAGATAATGATAATTTTAAAGATGGATATATTGGTGAAGTAGAATTTAATAATAAAATATATAAAATAGGTATAACTCAATCAAGAAATTATAGAGAGTTTGAATCAAATGATTTATATTCAATAATTATGATGGAGAAGTAGATGAAAGATTATGAAAAAAAATTACAAGAAGCAAAAAAATTATTAGAAGAGTTAAATAATCCTGACATTACTTTATATGAAGGAATGGAAATTTATAAAAAAGGGATTAAGATTTTAGAAGAAGCTACTAAAATTTTAGAATCAGCAAAACTTGAATATGAAGAGGTGAAAAAGTGAAAGTAGCAGTTATTCAAACTTCATCTCTTCCATATGAAAAAGCTAAAATTAATTATTATTTATCAATTTTGAGAAGTAAAGAGGTTAAATTAGTTGTAATTGGTGAATATGTATTAAATCTTTTTTTTAAAGATTTAGAAAAAACTCCAAAAAATTTTATAAAAAAACAATCATCTCATCAAATAAAATTATTTAAAAAATTAGCAAATAGTTATGATATGACTATTATTGCACCTATTGTAATGGTTAAAAAAGAAAAAATATATAAAGTATTTGCTAAATTTTCTCCTAAAAGTACGAGATTTTATTATCAACAATTATTTATGCCGTATTCTCATTGGAATGAAAAAAAGTTTTTTTCTAAAGAAGATAATAAGCCTTTAGTATTTAAAGTTGGTAATTTTACTATAGGGGTATTAGCTGGTTTTGAAAGTCATTTTGATGAATTTTGGTCATATTTTAGAAAAAAAAGAGTTGATTTAGTAGTTGTTCCAAGTATAGGAACTTTTAATTCACAAAAAAGATGGAAAAATATGCTTAGTATGAGAGCTTTTTTAAATAATTGTTATGTATTAAGAGCAAATAGAGTAGGTAAATATGAAGATTGGATTTTTTATGGAAATAGTTTTTTAGCAGATCCTGATGGAGAAATTATAGATGAATTATCAAATAAAGAAGAATTATTAATAGCTAAACTACATAAAAAAGAAGTGAAACAAGCAAGAAAAGAGTGGGGTTTTGATGTAAGGAAAGAGTTGAATCCTGAACTTTTCAAAGGATAAGATTATGACAAGAGTAAAACCTAGTAATAATTTAAAATTATTGAATTTATTATATGTAGAAGATGAAGAAAGTATAAGAGAGCCTTTTTTACAATTAATTGGAAAATATTTTAAAAAAGTATATGTTGCGACAAATGGAGAAGAAGGTTTGAAACTTTTTCATGAGCATCAAGATGAATTGGACTTATTAATAAGTGATATTAGAATGCCTATAAAAGATGGTATTAGTATGGCAAAAGAGATTAAAGAAATTAATCCAAACTTTCCTATTATATTTTCTACAGCTTTTGGAGATAGTGAATATTTGCAACAAGCTATAGAATTAGGTGCTGAAGGGTATATAATAAAACCAATAGATAGGAATAAATTTATTTTAAAATTAAATAAAATTGCTGATGATTTGATTAATAAGAAAAAGTCTAATGAATATCTTATGCTTATAGAAACTTTGATTAATCATCAAAAAACAGGAGTTGTTTTATTAGATGAAGATATGAATATTTTATTAATGAATGATACTTTAAAAAATATTATGAATAATTTAGGAATAAATGATTATAAAGTAGTAGATGATTTACTTCCTTATTGTTATACAGAAGATGAGGTACATATTAATGGTGAAATTTTGAAGCAATATACAGATAAAAAATTGATATGTCATGGTAAAAAAACAGGTAAATATTATGAACTTGATATTCAAAAGGTAAAAAATTATTATATTATTAATGTAGATGATGTAACTGAATATAAACAAAAAGAAAATGAAATTCAAGAAAGTGTAATGATAGATGAACTTACTCAAATTTATAATAGAAAAAAATTTGATAGTTTAATGGATACTTTGATTAATACTAATTTATGTTTAATCATTTTTGATATCGATAATTTTAAAAATATAAATGATACTTATGGGCATCTAAAAGGTGATGAAGTATTAAAAATCTTAGCTAAAGAAGTTAAAAGTGCCCTTAGACAAAGTGATATTGTTATAAGATGGGGTGGAGAA
>Ga0256843_1003865_pt1 | contig 10217 bp, 8 predicted proteins | sample AlvinellametaG_FD_191572 | JGI IMG/M metagenome (GOLD analysis project Ga0256843, IMG submission 191572) | Pompeii worm associated microbial communities from hydrothermal vent at the East Pacific Rise, Pacific Ocean - Alvinella | ecosystem: Host-associated > Annelida > Integument > Unclassified ... | reverse complement strand
TTACATCAACCCATACCGGTGTATTTTCCGGTGCTGGCATTATATTATCAGCCATTATATCTCCTTTAAAAATTTTTACATCTTTACTTCCAATCTGAGCAAAGCCCAGATTGGAACTCCTCAGCGAAGTGCTCACGGGCAGATGAACCGCCCTAAACTTCTTACTTATTTAAGACTTCCGCAACTGCTTTACCGATATCAGCTGGACTTACTACGACTTTTACTCCAGCAGCTTCTAATGCATCCATTTTCTCTTTTGCAGTTCCTGCACTACCACTTACAATAGCTCCAGCATGTCCCATTCTTTTACCTTTAGGAGCTGTTTGACCTGCAATAAAAGCTACTACTGGTTTAGTTATATTTTCTTTTATAAACTTAGCCGCTTGGATCTCAAGATCTCCACCGATCTCACCTATCATGACAATAGCCTCAGTTTCAGGATCTTCTTCAAACATAGGAAGAAGTTGTTTATAGCTTAGTCCTATGATAGGATCTCCACCGATACCAACAGCAGTAGTGATACCATAGCCTTCTTTTACAACTTGATTAGCACCCTCATAAGTCAAAGTTCCACTCTTACTGATAAGTCCAACATTTCCTTTTTTAAAGATCTGTCCTGGCATGATACCTATCTTACACTCTTGGGCAGTAATAATACCCGGACAGTTAGGTCCTATAGTTTTCATACCATTTTTTGTAGCATAAGCTTTTGCCATACCCATATCTTTTACAGGAGCACCTTCTGTTATGATAACAGCCAGTTCTATCCCTGCATCAGCAGCTTCCATAACAGCATCTGCAACAAATGCAGGTGGAACAAATATCATACTTACAGTAGCTCCTGTCTCTTTTACAGCCTCTTTTACTGTGTTAAAAACAGGTTTTCCAAGATGAGTTTGTCCACCTTTGTTTGGAGTAACACCACCAACTATATTTGTTCCATAAGCTATACATTGTTCAGCATGAAAACTACCCTCTTTTCCAGTAAAACCTTGTACTATAACTTTTGTATCTTTATTTACTAAAATACTCATTATAACTCTCCTTTCGCAGCTGCTACAGCTTTTTTAGCACCATCAGCAAGATCATCTGCTGGTATTACATTTTCTATATTTGCATTTTTAAGTATCTCTGCAGCCTCTGGTGCATTTGTACCATCTAGTCTAACAATTACAGGAACATTTACATTTACTTTTTTAGTAGCTTCCAAAATACCGTTTGCTATACGATCACATCTTACTATACCACCAAAGATATTTACAAAGATAGCTTTAACATTTGGATTTTTTAGGATGATTTCAAAACCTTTAGCAACTGTTTCTGCATTTGCTGTACCACCAACATCCAAGAAGTTTGCCGGAGTTCCACCCATATAGTTGATAGTATCCATAGTACCCATAGCAAGACCAGCACCATTTACCATACAACCTATCTCTCCATCAAGTGCTACATAACTAAGTCCGTATTGAGCTGCTTCTCTCTCGTCAGGATCCTCTTCACTCTCATCTCTCATAGCTTCGATATCAGGATGTCTGTAAAGTGCATTGTCATCAAATCCCATTTTTCCATCAAGTGCTATAAACTCACCAGCACCAGTTCTTACAAGTGGATTTATCTCGATAAGCTCTGCATCATTGTCCATATATACATCATATAAAGCTTTTGCAAACTTAAAGAAAGTTCCTTGTTGCTCTTTTGGAAGACCAAGTCCAAAAGCTAAGTCTCTTGCATGAAAAGCTTGAAAACCAATAGCCGGATCGATAGCAACTTTTATGATCTTTTCCGGAGTTTTTGCCGCAACCTCTTCGATCTCCATACCACCTTCGGTAGAAGCCATCATAACTGGCATCTCTTTTGCACGATCCAAAACCATACCTAGATAAAACTCATCTTGGATATCAGCACCATCTTCTATATATATCTTTTGTACAAGTTTTCCTTCTGGTCCTGTTTGGTGAGTTACCAAAGTCATACCAAGGATCTCATTTGCAAGTTGTTCTACCTCTTCTATAGACTTAGCTAGTTTTACACCGCCACCAAGTCCACGACCTCCTGCATGGATTTGAGCTTTTACAACCCAGATAGGTCCTCCAAGCTCTTTAGCAGCTTCTACTGCTTCTTCTACAGAAAAAGCAACTTTTCCTTTTGGTGTAGGTACACCATACTTTTGGAATATCTGTTTTGCTTGATATTCATGTATATTCATACTATCTCCTTCCTATTTTGATTCTTAAAATCGAATAAAATCCGATTTTAGCTCTTTAGCAAACCGCTTCTATAAGTAACAACTGCTTACTGCTTAGTTACTCACTACTCACTTTTTAGTCTTTTACTTCGTACTGTTTTCTTCCCTCTTCGTAAAGATCACATCCACCATCTCATATTTTCATATTGAACAAGTCCAATATGAAACTCCTCGGCGGAGTGCCCACGGGCAGATAAACCGCCCTTAATCTTTAACCTCGTATTGTTTTCTTCCCTCTTCGTAAAGATCACATCCATACATATCATTTACTACTGTAACAGGAAATCCGTCAACTTCAAGTTTTCTTATAGCTTCAGGACCCAGTTCCGGATATGCAATAACTTCGGCTGATTTTATCTGTTTTCCCAAAAGTGCCCCTGCACCTCCAGTTGCACCAAAGTAAACAGCTTTATACTTTTTACAAGCCTCTCTTACTTCCATATTTCTTTTACCTTTACCTATCATACCTTTTTGCCCGTGAGCTATCAGTATAGGTGAGTAACTATCCATTCTATAACTTGTTGTAGGTCCTGCACTACCTATAGGATCACCTGGTTTTGGAGGTGTTGGTCCTACAAAATAGATAACACTTCCCTTTAGATCAAACGGAAGCTCTTTCCCCTCATCTATAAGATCTACAAGTCTTTTATGAGCTGCATCTCTAGCTGTATATATAGTACCAGTTAGATTTACAGTATCTCCACATTTTAACTTTTCTATATCTTCATCTGTTAGTGGAGTTGTCATATTATAAACTGCCATTTTAATCTCCTATAAAACTATATGTGTATGTCTTGAACTATGACATTGAACATTTACCGAAACTGGCAATGATGCTATATGACAAGGATTTGCTTCTATATGTACTGCTAAAACCGTTTCAGTTCCTCCCATACCCATAGAACCTATACCCAGTTTGTTTAACTCTGTTTTTATAACCTCTTCAAGCTCTGCCATCTCTGGATCTTCATTTTTACTTCCTATCTCTCTAAACAAAGCATGTTTACTTGAGATAACAGCTTTTTCAAAAGTACCACCTATACCTACTCCAACTGTTAGTGGAGGGCAAGGATTTCCACCAGCATCACTTATACACTCTTTTACAAACTGTATTACACCTTCTTTACCAGCAGCTGGAGGAAAAACTCTAGCACGACTTACATTTTCACTTCCTCCACCTTTTGCGGCATACTCTATATCAAGTTTATCACCAGGAACTATATCAAAGTGTATGATAGCTGGAAGGTTATAACCTATCTTGTCTTTTAAATTTGCTCTGGAAAATGGTTCACAAGTACTAGCTCTTAAGTATCCTTCTTCATAACCTTTTGCTGTACCTTCGTTTATAGCATCTTTTAAACTTCCACCTGTTATCTTTAAATCTTCTCCAACTTTTACAAAAAATACTGCAAGTCCTGTATCTTGACAAAGTGGTCTATCCTCAGTTCTAGCTATTTTAGCATTTTCTAAAAGTTGTTTTAAAACCTCTTTTGAAACAGGAGATTTTTCATGTTCATAAGCCTCTTCCAAAGCTTTTAAAGCATCTTCTGGAAGCACATATGCAGTATGAATGATCATTTTCTTTATAGCATCAACTACATCATCATATGCCAACTCTCTCATATTCTCCCCTTATTCAAAAAATTTATTGTTTTCTAAAGTATCTATCAACTGTTTTACAGAATCAATACTTTTTGCAAACTGATCTTTTTGTTTATCATTTAGATCTATCGATATAACTCTCTCTGCACCTTTTGAACCAAGTACTACAGGTACACCGTTTACTATACCTCTATACTCTTTACCATACTCATCTTCAAGTAACACAGCACATGGAAAGATCTGTTTTGTATTTTTAACTATAGCTTCCACCATCAAAGATGTTGCTTTTGCAGGTGCATAATAAGCCGATCCTGTTTTTAGATATCCTACTATTTCTGCTCCACCATGTCTTGTTTTTTCAACAACTTCTTCTATCTCTTCATCAGTTAAAAGATCAGTCAAAGCAACACCAGCTATCGTAGAGTATTTTGGAAGTGGTACCATATCATCACCATGGCCACCTATAACACTAGCTCTTATCTGACCAGCTGCATATCCCATACCTTTTGGATCTTTTTGTTTTAGTTTTTCATAAATAAAGTGTGCCATTCTAGCACTATCTAGGATTCCTGCCATACCAACTACTCTTTCTCTTGGCCAACCGCTTACTTTTATAGCAGTATAAACCATAGCATCAAGCGGATTTGATACAGGAACTAAAATGGCATTTGGAGAATATTTTTTTATATCAGTTACAACTTCTTTCATGATACTTGCATTTATCATAAGAAGATCATCTCTGCTCATACCTGGCTTTCTTGGACTTCCTGCAGTTATAACTACAACATCACAATCAGTTAACTCACTCATATCATTTGCAACAGATACAACTGTATGTGATCTTGCAGCATTTGCAGCTTGACTCATATCAAGCGCCATACCTTTTGCTCTATCCATGTTATTGTCACGAAGGATTATTTCATGACAAGTTCCTTTCATTGCTAGAGAATATGCAACAGTAGCACCAACATTCCCTGCTCCAACTATTCCTACTCTTGTACCTCTCATTATACTCCTTTGATTTTTTATATTTTATGTAAAGAGGAAAGCTTAGTATAACTTTCCTCTAAAAGTTTTATATAGAGTCAATGATACTGTTTAGAGTAGCACTTGGTCTCATAGCCTTCTCAGCTTTTGCATCATCTGGATGGAAATATCCACCGATATCTTGTTCTTTTCCTTCAACTGCAAGTAACTCTTCCATAATCTTCGCTTCATTTTCTTTTAAAGCTTTTGCAACATCTGCAAATTTAGCAGCTAACTCACTATCTTCAGTTTGATTTGCCAAAGCATCTGCCCAGTATTGAGCTACAAAGAAATGACTTGCTTTGTTATCAGGCTCTCCAGCTTTTCTACTTGGAGCTTTGTTGTTATCAAGATATGCTTCATTTGCTTTATCAAGTGCATCTAAAACAGTTTTTACTTTTGGATCATTTGTTTTGTTATAGATCATTCTTAGAGACTCTGCAAGTGCCAAGAACTCACCAAGACTATCCCATCTTAAGTGTCCCTCTTTTAAGAACTGCTCAACATGTTTTGGTGCACTTCCACCTGCACCAGTTTCAAAAAGTCCTCCACCAGCTAATAGTGGCACTATTGAAAGCATTTTAGCACTAGTTCCAAGCTCTAAAATTGGGAAAAGATCTGTTAAATAATCTCTTAAAATATTTCCTGTAACACTTATAGTATTTAGTCCTTTTCTTGTTCTAGCCAAAGAGTATGCCATAGCTTCTCTTGGAGCCATAATTTCTATAGTTAAACCTTCAGTATCATGATCTTTTAAGTACTCTTTTACATGTTTTATAAGATTTCTATCATGAGCTCTTTTTTCATCTAACCAGAAAATTGCAGGATCACCAGTAAGTCTAGCTCTCTCAACAGCAAGTCTTACCCAGTCTTTTATAGCAACATCTTTTGCTCTATATGCTCTCCAGATATCACCTTTTTTTACATCATGACTCATAAGAACATTACCAGCGCTATCTTTTACTTCCATCTTACCATCTTCAGCAACTTTAAAAGTAAAAGGATGTGAACCATACTCTTCTGCTTTTTTAGCCATCAAACCAACATTTGACACATGTCCCATAGTTGTTACATCAAACTGTCCATTTACTTTACAATCTTCCATAATCTCACTATACATAGTTGCATAACTTCTATCAGGGATCACACAAACACACTCTTGGAGATCACCATCTTTGTTCCACATTTTTCCACCTTCACGGATAACTGGTGGCATAGAAGCATCGATGATTATGTCATTTGAGAAGTGAAGATTTGTGATAAGGTTATCACTATCAACCATAGCGATATTTGGCTTACCATTTTTGATAATATTTTCTATATCTGCTTTTATTTCATCTTTTTTATCTGATTTTTCTATCTTTTTAAGAAGATCACCGATACCAAGATCTGGATTTATACCAAGTTTTTCAAACTCATCTGCATACTTGTCAAACAGCTCTTTAAAGAAAACTTTTACACCATGACCAAACATGATAGGATCGCTAACTTTCATCATAGTAGCTTTTAAGTGATATGACCAAAGAAGATCTTTATCTTTTGCATCTTGAACAGTTTTTTCTAAAAATTTACTAAGTGCATCTGCACTCATAAATGAAGCAGAGATTACATCATTTTTCTCACCATCTATCGTAGTAAGCTCTTTACCATTTAGCTGGATAGATAGAGTATCATCTTTATCCATGATAATAGATTGTTCATTTTCATAAAAATCACCTTCTTCCATATGTGCCACATATGCTTTACAATCTTCAGCAAATGGTTTTAATCTATGAGGATGATTTTGTGCAAACTTTTTAACTGCAACTGCTGCTCGTCTATCTGAGTTACCCTCTCTTAAAACTGGATTAACAGCACTTCCAAGACATGTAGCGTATTTGGCTCTTATCTCTTTTTCTTCATCTGTTTGAGGATCTTCAGGAAAATCAGGTATATCAAATCCTTGAGATTGAAGCTCTGCTATACATCCTTTAAGCTGTGGAATAGAAGCCGAAATATTTGGAAGTTTTATTATGTTGGCTTCAGGTTTTAAAACAAGTTCACCTAACTTTGCGAGTTCATCTTCACCTTTCCCCATAGCTGCAAGAACTCTACCTGCAAGAGATATATCAGTCTGTTCTATTTCAACACCTGCACTATTTACAAACTTCTCAACTATCGGAAATAGCGAGTAAGTTGCTAACGCCGGTGCCTCATCTATCTTTGACCATAATATTTTTGCCATTAAATCTCCTTAATATATAATTTTATTAAATTATCTTATCTACTTACTAATTTAAGTTTTATGAAAGCAATGTATTTAGAAAATGGGGGCAAAAAAGTGTTTCGTTTCTACACACTTATTTTTTAATATTTTTTATATGTTCTTTATATGAAACAGAAAAGTAGTGAGATTTCTTATCTTTTTTTACAAAATATAAATAACTGTTTTTATCAGGATGTATTGCTGCTTTTATTGCTGCTTTTTCAACTAAACACACCGGATATGGAGGTAAACCTTTGATTTTATAAGTGTTAAATAAGCTTTTATCCTCTTTTATCATGATAGAAGTAACTTTTTTATGAGAGTTTTTCCCATAGTTTAAAGTCCCATCCATTTGCAGTTTCATGCCCTTTTTTAGGCGATTGTATATCACTGCAGCAACTTTTGGCATCTCTTTTTTACTCGCTGCTTCTTTTTGAACTATAGATGCTATAGTTATATATTTTTCAAACCATTCCTTTTGATCAAAATGCCCCAAATACTTTAACGAAAGCTTTTTATGCTTTTTCATTGATGAAGAAAGTAAAAGATTTATTAACTTTTTTTCATCTATGCCTTTGTAGTAAGTATAAGTTTCAGGAATAATTACCCCCTCTGGATAAGGTGCTTTTTTATCATAAAATGTGTGTAATTTCGTAACACTTAAGTTGTATTTTTTAGCTATCTGACTTAAAACTAAGATAGTTGTTTCGCCAGGAACTATAGTGATGTTTATTCCCATAGCATGTGAATGTGTAATTTTGTAAAAAAAACTCCATCTAGGTAAGTTTTCCTGTTTTAGATCAATCCAACCAGCTTGAGGATAACCATAGTATTTAATCAAATAATAATCAAATATATTTAACTTATATCCTTTTTTAACAAAATAATCATAAACACTTTTTGTTGAACCTTTTGGGATATAAACTATTTTAGGATTTTTTACAGTAGTCTTTAAATAATCTTGAAGATAAAAATATGAAGCTATCGCGAGTATAAAAAAAACTATTAAAATATAAATAATATATTTTATAACTCGCAAAAAAACCTCTTATTTAAAACTTATATGAAGCACCAAAGGTTATCAAAAGTGCTGCTGCATCATTAAACTCACCATTTGCACTATCATTTACAACTTTTCTACTGTCTTTTTCATCATATAGTACAGAAGCACCAACCGTCATCTTTTTGTTATACTTATATTTAAAACCTGCTCCATATATCATAGCATCTGCATCAGGTAACTCAAATCCAACATTTTTTTCTGGTTCAGGATTTTCATCTTTAGCAATAGAAGCCATCAAAGTAAGTTTAGAGTTATACTTATGTGTTACACCTAGTCTAAAAGCATTTGTATTTTTCCAATTTCTTGGTTTTGGATCATCAAAAGCACCTTTTAAAGCTCTTGGAACACTATCACTAAACTCAAAATCCAAATCCTCATATGTACTCCAGTATGTTTTATCATACTCAAACTCAACAGTAGTTTTTCCAAAATCATAAGAAAAAGCAAAACTAGCAATAGCAGGAAGTGGGATACTCACACTAGCTCCACCATCATAAAGTTTTGTACCACTAAGATAGAGTTTTGCATTTCCTCTCTCTTTTAAGTCCACTTTTGATCTATATGTAGCACTTATAGTTGACTTTTTATTTGGTTTGTATGTTGCTGCTATATTGTAACCAAACTCTGTAGTATCAGCTTTCATATCCCTTTTTATAGGGATACCTACCCCACTACCATCACTTTTTACTATACCTTCACTATAAATAACTCTAGCTCCAGCTCCTACTGCAAACTTATCATTTATTTTATATGAAAGGGATGGATTAAACTCCATGATAGTTAAAGTAAACTCCTCTGCATACAGCTTTGCATATGGATCATCCCATCTTTTACTAAGACCACCAGGAACTACCAAAGCTAAACCAAAACGATAGTTTCCATACTCTTTAGAAGCAAAAAAAGCAGATGGTGCATAAAGATTTTCAACTTTAGTCGAAGAATCCTTCAATGCTGAAGTATTATCTTTATATTTTATAGAAGCAAGATTTATATAAGTCAAATCCACTTCCAACTGATCTTTGTTTTCGTTAAATGCCATATTTGCAGGATTGTAATAACTACTATCAGCACCATGTGCATTTGCAACATATGCTGCACTTAAAGCAGTTGAGTTTATTGATGTTTCAGGAAGTCTATAACCACTAGCCATCAAAAAAGAACTGGTAACAATACTTAAAAATACTATTTTTTTCATGATCTATTTTCCCCCTCTAACATCATTAAACCAAGGTAATACTAAACTATATGCTGCCAATGCACACTTACTATGAACAAACTCGCCCTTTGTATAGTCAGCAGTTATACTATCTATAGGTACTATGGAAACTGATGTTGAACCGTTTTTAACAAAAGTATCATAAGCCTTTTGAGTAGCTATTTGGTATGGTATGATCTCATCGTTTGTGCATTGGATCAACTTCATAGGCATTTTTGGAGTCCAAGATAAAAGAGAGTTTTCTTTAAATTTTACTCTTAGTTTATTATCATGATTTGTCAAATAATCATCAACAAATGAAGGAACAAACAAATCTTTAGGATCTGAGCCTGGTAACGGAAGCGAATATGCTATTTCTGCTGTAGTATGATTTGCATCAAAAAGTGTTGATAACTTATCCGCATAAGGTTCATTTACCATATCTTTTATATCTAAGTTATATATATCACTATATGCATATGCTATATATGCCAAAAATGGAGGAAAAGCCATATAAGGTGCACTTAAAGTAGCCAATCCCATTGCTTCTACATCATAAGGCCCTGCCATAGGTGCTACTGCTTTTAGATCAAGTTCAGGATGATTTTGTTGTATATCTTTTGCCGCAGCCATAGTAGCATAACCCCCCTCAGAATATCCACTCAAAAATACTTGACCATTTATAGGAAGTCCTGCTTTGTTAGCAAAACCAATTGCTGCATTTATCATATCTACTGTAGAGTTTGCCAAAGATTTTTCGATGATATATGGATGAGTCTGGTTAGAATCCCCAAAACCAATATAATCAGGTTGTACAGTCATAAAAATACCTATAGAGCTA
>Ga0256843_1003864_pt1 | contig 10218 bp, 8 predicted proteins | sample AlvinellametaG_FD_191572 | JGI IMG/M metagenome (GOLD analysis project Ga0256843, IMG submission 191572) | Pompeii worm associated microbial communities from hydrothermal vent at the East Pacific Rise, Pacific Ocean - Alvinella | ecosystem: Host-associated > Annelida > Integument > Unclassified ... | reverse complement strand
GATGATTTATGGTCTTATTTAATTTCAGCAGCAAAATCAAATTATAATTGGGATATTTGGACTATTTCTTGAAGTACAGTCATATGACAGAGTGAATATCTTATTCCAGAAGCTGCAAGTGATGTTGAATGAAATGTTAAAATTTCTTCTATTTGACTTTGTTATAATTGAGAAACATATACTGATTGAAAAAAACAATATAGAAAAGCAAGACTTGTAAATATCCAAAGTTTGAAAGAAGATTGGAATTATTATGTAAATAATCAATCAGAAATAGATCCAATTTATTTTATAGCTGATAAATCTATTTTTATAGCACCAGTTTTTAAAAAAGAGATAGAAGCATGATTACAAATAACTTGAATAAAAAATATTAAAGATTATACAATTGATAGTTTAGAAGAAGATATTAAAATTCCTAGCTATTTACACAAAACTTTAGTACAATGAGTTTTATCATATATTCATAAAGCAGAATGAAGAAAAGATGATGCTAGTTTTGAATATAATATTTATGCAAAAGATAGAGACCAAGCTGCTAAAAAATTTTGAAATAGAACTATTTGACCTGCTTATTTAAAATTACCAAATAATTATTAAAAAATGACAAATACAATTCAATTTAATAAGAATTATTTATGATATTCTCAAGATGATTATGTAGCACAAGATTGACAATTATTAGATTTAAAAAATATTGATGTTTTAGATAATTGATATGAGACTAAACTTTGAGAAAAGTCTGAAAAATTATTACAAACTAATAATCCAATAACATCAACTATTTTTTATCATTGATGAAGTTATGATATGATTTCAGCAGATACTGAATTATATAAAACAGATTCAGCTGACAATACTCCTGTTTATACTTTTAATACAGCAGACACAGATCATATACATATAAAATCTGTATGATTAACTGGTTATAATAGTTGGTATTTATTTATATGAAAATCAGATACAGTATGAAATTATTATTGAATACATAGGTTGCATAGAGCAAACTTTAGAGATGAGAATTGGTCACAATTTGAATTTGATAAGCAGAATAGTGCATATTATTCAAGATTTATTCCAAAAATATATGTTTTTAAGTGAGTAACATATATATGTTTTTCATCTAAAATTGTAGCTACAACTGATTGAGATACATTAACAGATTATTCTTTTAGTTGATATCAAATAGTTTGACTTACACAACATTGAAGTCAATATTATGTATATTGAAATTCACAGACTTGAAAATGACAATTAATGGTTTGGAATTGATGAAGTACTATATCAATGAGACAAGAATTACCATTTAATCCTATTTGAGTAACTCAAAGTGGAACCATTGATTATATTACTGATGATTTGTGAAATATTTATATATGAAGTTGATTAAATGTTCAACCAATAAATAAATCAAGAATATCAAATAGATGATTTACTTGAAATAATGAAATTATATTAAATTTAGGAACAGATAATACAAAAACAGAAATAAATTCATTAATAGTAAATTGATATTGATATGTGTTATCAAATTATGATACTTATAAATGAATTTATAAAGTATGAGCATTAATTCCTTGATTACCAGTTTCATTAAGTAAAATTATTACAAATGATGTTGATTGAGATATTTTTGATTATCTTTATACAATAAATAATTCAACAATTGATAAAAGAATTTACTTTTGATATAGTAAAAATTGAAACAATTATTTATGATATATTAATTATTCATGAAATAATAATCAATCAAACTGATATATTGTATATCCAATAAAAAGAGTTCCAAATAGATTTTGCAAACAACAAGATATTAGAATTACTTATTCTAATTGTTCTTTAAATAATAAACTTGTTTTATATGCTAGAATTAATTGATGAGATTTTGAAAAGATAAAAGATTTAACAAATGTTGATAATTCTATAAAAATAGATAAAATAACAAAAGAGAATAAAGAATTTATAGATATTCAATATGCAATAGAGTTTATAAATTGAAATAATGATGAATGACCAAAATTACATTGATTTGAATTTGATTTTAAAATTATAAAGAAATAAGTATGGAATACTATAAAAAAGAAGATTTGGAAAAACAAATATATATACCTGAATTTAAAATAGATTTAGATAATATTAAATGATTTGAGGAAGATAAAATACCTTGAATTAATGAACCAAAAATAATAGGTTCAATAAGTGTAGAATAATTTTTAATTAAAAAATATGGCAATTACAGCAGAACAATATAATACAATAGATAGACTTAAAAAAGGTTATTCTAGTGATGATATTTTTAAAAAAGCTATTGATGAAAAATATTGAGAGTGAAGTTGAGACAAAATATTATCAATGTATAATAGTTATACACCAGCTAGTGAAACTACACAACCACAAGAAATAAATAAACCAGAAGATTATGGAACATGATCAATGTTACCAGATAATATTATTAAATGAGTAGAAACTGAAACTAAAACTGAAAAAGAAGATAATGCATCAAAACCATTAATTCATACAGACTTAAGAACTTGAGAAATAAAAATAGTATGAAGTACTAATCCTACTAATCCTACTAATCCTACTAATCCTACTAATCCTACTGAAACTAATATCCAAGAAACTACACAACCACAAGAAATAAATAAACCAGAAGATTATGGAACATGAGCAATATTACCAGATAATATTACTAAATGAGTAGAAACTGAAACTAAAACTGAAAAAGAAGATAAAAAAGAATTAAATAGATTTGAAAAATTTTCACAAGATACTTGAATTGAATATAGTAATTGAAAATTTAATCCAAAAAGTATTGATGAAGCTATTGATTTATATATTAGTTTATGAAAAGATACTCCTATTAATAAAAAATCAATAGAAAACATAAAAGCTACTGCAATTTATGATAAATTTTCTCAATATAAATGAGCATCAAAAGACCAATTGTTAGCTTGATTAAAAAAATGAGATTTAGCAATATCTTGAAAAACTTGGGATTTATTAGTTAAGTTAAATTGATGACTTACTCCTGAAATGCAAGAAGCTAAAAAACAATTTGAAGATGAAACTAAGATAGATATTGTAAATAAAGATAATCAAATAATTCTTTGAGAAGAGAAAAAATGAAATAAAGTAAGTACTAGAGATAAAATAGATATGTTAGACAAAGAATATGAAGAAAAAATTAAGTCTTTATTTAATGTAACTGATAATGCTTATAAACAATATAAGGAATGAAATGATGAAATAAATTCTTTATGAAGAGATATAGATAAAATTGATAACCAGATAGATTGATTAGAGAATACAAAAAGAAAAACATTAGATGATATAAAAAAACAATATCCTTGACTAGATTATTCTCAACAAATTGCTTTATATAATGATAGAGTAAAATGAATTGATGACCAAATATATGCTTTAAGAAATCAAAGAAATTCATTAGTTGCTGATTATAAATATGAAAGTGAAAAAGTTAAATCTGAATATGAATATATTTTAAATAAAACAAATCAAGAAATGAGTTTTATTGAAAAAATGTATAATAAAGAAAGATGAGATTTAATAAATGAATTAGATGTTGAAAATCAACAAAAGAAAATAGAAGAAGAAAGAAAATATAAAGAAGCTGAATATAGAAGAGCAATTGCAGATAAAGATAGAGAAGCTGCATTACAATTTGCACAAGAATTAGCTTTAATTGATTATAAAGATAAAATAAATCAAAAAAATAAAGAGCAAATAATTAAATTATGATGAACTGCATATTTAGAATTAGACCCAAAAACCTGACAATATGTTTATAAAAATCCACAACCAAATAAAACAGAAAACAAATCATCAACATCATTAAATAATTATTCTAATTGAAACTCTTGAAATATTTGAAATTTTAAAACAATTCAATGAATGAGATGAGCATGAGCTAAAAATAATAATCCTTGAAATGTGAAATTTAGTCCATTAAATAAAGATTTAGCTATTTGAGAAGACAGTCAATGACATTTAATATTTCCAGATTTAAAAACTTGATATCAGGCTTTATTAAATGAAATAAATGCTAAAAAAACTTGAAATACTAGTACTTGATTATGACCAGATTCTACTTTATATGATTTAGCTAAAATATATCAAGAAAAAACTCCTGAAACTTGGATTAATTGAATAAATAAAATAACTTGATATACTGCTGATATGAAATTAAAGGATTTGAATACAGAAAAATTAGCTGAATGAATTATAAATGCAGAAACTTCTTGAAGAGTTGTTTATGATAAAGATAAACAAGATGGAACACCTTTACAAAATTTAACAAGAAGACAAAAGGAATTAGCATTAAATGATGCTGCAAATATAATTAGTTGAAAATATAATCCAAGTAATGATTGAAAAATACCAAAAGATATTAAAAGTGCTAGTTCTTATATATTAGAACAAAGAGATGATTTTGAAAAAGAATATCCAGATTTATATTGATTATTTGATAAATATGTTACTACTTGATGAAGAAGTTTAAGTAATGAAGAATGAGCAAGATTATTTAAGAAAGCATTAAGTACAAGTTGAGATGTTGATATTAATAAATTTAAACAAATAACTAGAAATTTAGCTATAAAGGATATGTGAAAGGAATGAGAAGCTTTAATGAAATTAAAATCTCATTTAAACAAACTAGATAGAATAGATAAACTGATAGATAAAGTTGATCCAAATAAATGGAAACAATTAAATCAAGATATGTGGAGGAAAATATGAAAATCTAGTTGAAAGGATTTAGATATGTTAAGACAAAAATTATGAACTGAATTAGTAAATTTTGTAAGAGAAACTTCTTGATTGGCTGTAACAGATAATGAAAGAAAATATTTAGAATCTCTTATGCCAAATGTTTGAATGGATAGAGATTTAGCTAAAAATATGTTAGAAAGTTTTAGAGAAGAGATAAAAAAATGAAGAATTGATATAACAAAGGCTTATTTATGAGATTGAGAAAAATGAGAAAAAATGTTTAATGATTTATTTCCAGAATTTAAAGAATATGAACAAGAAAAATTAGATTTTGGTTGATTAGATTTTTGAAATTCTAATTCAATAGTAAATGAACAAAATTTAGATAATTATAATAATTACTTTCAATAATATGAAATATAAAGTACTACCAAGCAATTTTGCAACAGAATGAGTTTCAGCTTTAAATCAAGTACCTGAAGAAGTAGATTTTTCAGGGCTTGAGCAAAAAGTTGAACAAGATATTCAGAATACAAAAGTTTTTTCTAAAGAGGAATTTCAAAACAGAATAAAAAAGATGTCTGTTTGAGAAAATATGCCAATTGAAAAAGCTTATGCTATTTGAGTAGAATTAGCTAAGAAAAATAATTGGGTTATAAAAGATTTTGATTTAGATAAAGCTTATGAAAATATAAGTAAAAATAAAGATAAATATCTTTGAACTAATAATACAAGTATTAATTCTTGAAATACTCAAGTAGAAGAAGACAATCAACCAAATACTTGAATAGGTAAATTTATGCAATGAGCTTGAGATTTATTAAAAAAATGAGCTTGAGAAGTATGAGCTTGACTTAAGAATTTTGCTTGATGATTATCTGAAGAAGCTCCAAAAGCTGTTGCAAACACAACTTGATTTATTTTATGAGATTTACCTTGAAATACAATTTGAAAGGCTGGAGATTTTATTGCTGAAAAAATGTGATATGATACTACAAATAATTCATTAGAGAAAAGATTTGAAGAAGCTTGAGATAAAATAAAATGATTATGACAACAACAATCAGAACAAATAACTAATGCTTATAATATTGATGAAGATTCTATAATGACATCACTTTGAGAGTTTTGAACTGAATGAGCATTATTATTCACTCCTACTTGAGTATCTAATTTAGTTTCTAAATATCCACAAGCTGCTGATAAAATTAAAAAATTATCATGAAGTTTAGAAAAACTGAAATCATTAAATCCAAAAATGTATGACAAAATAGCTTGATATGTTGAAAAATGAGTATGAAGTTTGTGAAAACTAAAATGAGTTTGAAAAGATGCTTGAATTTGAGCTGCTGAGGCTACAAAATATGATATCATGGACAAATGAGAAGTTTCTCCTACTTGAACTGCTTTATGAGCTGTGGCTAATCCTGTGTGACAATGAATTATAAGTTGATGAGAAAAATTAGCTAGTAAAGTTAGATGAGATTTTGTTTCAAATATTTATAAGGCAATAAAACCTAGTACAAAACATTCAAATAAAGATATTAAAAAAGGTATTTCTACTATTTGACAATCATTAAAAGATTTTAATAAAAAACCAAAAGATTTAGAAACTTTTGCTACTGATTTAAAAGATAATTTAAAGAAAATATACCAAAATCATATAAATCCAAATATTGAAAAAGCAATGAATAAAAAATGATTAGTTATTCCTTGAAAAGACCCATCTAAAATAGATATAAATGATATTTTAGAAAAGTCAATTAAAGATTTATCTGAAAAACATTCATTAAGATGAAATTTAACAGAAGATATTTTAACTTGAAAAAATAATACAAAAAGAATTAAAGAAATTTATGATAGATTTAAAAAAGATTTCCAAGATTTAGATTTATTAGAAGCAGAAGCATTAAAAAGACAAACATCAGCAATAAATGTTGCAAATCAAGATTGATTAAGTACAGCAGAAGTAGATTTTGTTAAAAATATGAATAAACATTTACAAGATTCTATTGAAGAAAAATTAAAAAATCTTACTTGAGAATGAATTAAAAAATATAAAGAACAATATTGAGCTATTGCCAGATACCTTGATGACATAAATAGAGCTGTAATTAGAAATAATAAAATGTCTTGAGATACTTTATTTAGTTGACTTTGAAAAATTAGTTGAGCAAATCAAATTATGAATTGAGATGTTATTTGAGGTTCAACACAAGTGTTAGTTTGAGAAATATTGAAATTAATAAAAGATCCAGATGAATTAATAAGAAGATGAGTAAAAGAATTATATAAAACTCCATCAAAAATTCCTTGAAAAGTTACAGAAAAAGCTACTTGAATTATTGGTTGAAAACAATGATATAATATTGATAAAGAAGCTTGATATTATGATAAATAGATTTTTAGAGAATATTAGAAATAGTATTCTCTATAAAGTTTATTTGTAAAATATAAATTATGCCTAGACAAATACCAAACACTGAATATAATGAAGATAGATATTGAGAGTTTTTACAAGATAATAATTGAATTTTTGTTCAAAATAATAATTGAGAAAATATTTTAATTACTTGATGAAGTTTAATAAATGTAATAAACACTAATTTTAATAAAAAGACTAATATAAGTACTAATTTTAATGAAAGAAATATTTTAAATACTAATTGGCAGTAAATGACTAATAAATTTCCACAAGATTTTTCAGAAAAGACTTCTCCTATTTGAAATGATGACATTATTATTTCTGATAGTGAAGATAATTCTAATACTAAAAAAGCAAAGTTAAATAAACTTTGAGAATCTGTTTTATCATGAACTAATAGTGATAAATTACCAGAATGAATTAATAACAGATATTTTACTGAAACAAGAGAAAGTAAACTTTTACATACTACTTGAGATGAAACAGCAACTTGAAAAAAAACTTTTGATGAAATTGAAGTTACTGATGCTAATTGATGAAGTTGAAATATCACTACTACTTGAAAAATAACTGCTAATGAATTTGAGTGAAATGGAAGTAAATTAACTAATGTTAAAGCTAGTGCAATAATTGATATAAAAACAATTAATTGAGATTATGAAACTACAAATGATGACTGAGTAATATTAATTGATGCTTCAAATAATGATGTAACAATTAATCTAGTTACTGATATAATCTGAAAATATTTTTATTTTAAATTATTAACTGATATATCACAATTATGAACTTCTACTGAAACATTTAAAGCTGATGCATCAACTATATTCAGAATAGAGTGACCTGCTAATTTCAAAAATAAAGCATATAGATTTTGATGATATAATGACTCTAGTTATATGTCTAGTGTGGAAGTTTATGACCCTAGCAATGATACTTGGACAAGTCTAGCTAGTATGCCAAAGTCATATTGAATACAAGCTTGTGCTTGAAGTTGAGATTACATATATGTTATTTGATGATGGGACTGAAATGCTCATCAAGCAACAAACAGAAGATATGATATTGTAAATGATAGTTGGTCTTCAATGAGTGATTTTCCAATTAGTTTTGCATATTGAGAAGCTATTGAGTTAAATGATGAAATTTATGTATTTGGTGGACACGATGGAGACCCACTAGATACAGCATATAAGTATATTCCTAGTACTGATAGTTATACACAATTAGCTAATATGCCAAAAACATTATATAATTTATGATTAGCAACAATAAATAATAAAATATATATTATTGGTTGATATGATTGAAATAATGTACAAGACACTATTTATGAATATGACCCTGATAATGATACATATACACAAAAGACAAATTTACTAACTCTTAGGTCTGATTTTAATCCAATAATTTTAAATGAAAAAATATATATTATTGGTTGAACAGACTGAAATGCTGTAAATCTAGATGTAGAAGTATATAATCCTTCATCAGATACAATTAAGAAAATAGCTGAAATAACTAATTGAAAATATTGAAGTATAACTACTGAACTAAATTGAAAAATTTATTTAGCTTGATGAAAAGATGGTAATTGAGATACAAATGCAAAAACAATTGAATATTTAATAGAAGCCCCTTGAGATGTTACTATTAATTGAAATATTGAATGAAATACTAGTTATGAATTTCAAAATCAAAATGAAACAATAGAGGTTGTATATAATTGAACTGATTATAATTTATTATCTAAAATGTAAAATATGTTACCAGAACCAGAAATAGAATTTGAGAAAAGAATAATAGAACAACAATTCCAAGAAACTATTAAACAAATAACAGCTTGATATTCTCAAGCTGAAATAGATACTTGGAACACAAAAGTAGAAGAAGCAAAAAAAGTTTTATCTTGAGAATGAAGTGAAATACTTGAACAAATATTAATTGATTGAGAAACATTAGAAGAATTAGCTACTAATATATTAAATAAAGCTAGTGAGTATGCTGAAATATATTACAAGGCAGAAAAAACTAAAAGACAAGCTTTAAAAAAATTATTATCTAACTAATAAATAGTCCTGATTATGCTCCTGTGGTTGATAATGAAACTGGAGAATATTTTGTAAAATAGTATTATTCAGTAGTCAAGTATTTCTTGACTACTGAAATAATTTTATTTTCTAAAAAGAAAAAATGATAAATAAAACAATTTTAGAAAAAGTATTTTGATATGCTTTAGAGAATAATCCAACAGAAGAAGAATTATTAGCTTATTCTACTGAAATAACTTGATATAGAGCTGAATATATTACAGCTTGGTTTAAATGATTTTATCAAGCTTTATTTGAAATTTATATTATAGAAGAACCTACTTATGAAAGTATGACTGAAAATTTTTCTAAATTCAGTAATCCTGAAAAACTAATGGAATTAGTAGACCCATATTTTCTAGAAAATCCAGTAACAGAAGTAAAATATAATTATGAAACTAAAGAGTATAGAATAAGAGAATTACAAGAAGATATATCTGACTTAGAAAATAAAATAGAATTATTAAATCAAGAGCCTGATATAATAGAAATTGAAAATCCAAACAAACAAGAACTTCCTATTTTAGAAAATGAAAAAATAGAATTACAAAAACAATTAGATTTACTTAATAATTAATAAATATGGCTACAATAACAAGCCAACAATCTTGAAGTTGGCAAGATACTAACACTTGGGATAGTTGAACAATACCTTGAATAGATGATAAAGTTATAATAGAAAAAGACCATATAGTTATTGCTGAATGAGATATAGAGTTTTGAGATTGAACAAGACCAAATAATACTGATTCTCCTTTTTTACTATATTGAGCTTTAAAATTTTCAAGAACTACTGATACTAATTTTAAAATACATTGACAAATATATGCTAGACCTAGAAATAGTGATGATATATGTGTTTTTGATTGTTGAACAGAAGATGACCCTATTCCAGAAGATATAAATATATTAATTAACATAAATTGAGAAGACAGCTATAAATCATATTGAAACAGTAATTCTATATATATG
>Ga0256843_1003863_pt1 | contig 10220 bp, 9 predicted proteins | sample AlvinellametaG_FD_191572 | JGI IMG/M metagenome (GOLD analysis project Ga0256843, IMG submission 191572) | Pompeii worm associated microbial communities from hydrothermal vent at the East Pacific Rise, Pacific Ocean - Alvinella | ecosystem: Host-associated > Annelida > Integument > Unclassified ... | reverse complement strand
ATAGCTTTTGAGAGAATTAACATCAATGTTTATTTCTTGTGCAAATAATATTATTGTAATAAAACTAATAATTAGTTTTTTCATGTACATATTCCTTTTTCTTTCCAATCAATTGCTTCAATTAACGTATAATTTTTTGGTTTTATTTTATTTTTAATACCCTTCTCAAAAGTTATAGAGTTTGCGTTTATAAAGCAAATGTATGTTTTTTTATTGTCTTTATATACTATATCGTGATTTCTGATAAGTTTTAAAATATTTTCTTCTTCAGTTTCACCAACGAAAAGCGTAAAATAGATTTTTTCATCATAAAAATTATTAACAACTTTACAAAAATGTTCTAAATTTTTTATTTCTCTTTGATGAGGTAATTGATTAATTTTTTCTGTATAAAAGAAATTTTTTGTAAGTTTTTCTATTAAAAAAATGTATTCCTCAATATTAAAATTAATCGACATAATATCATAACATCCTGCATATACTGCTTGCATTTTATCATCTGTACGTACATAGTCTTTATTTATTAAGTATAAAATTTTTGAGTGTATTTGTTTGTCTTTTACAACATGACACATGTCTAAATTTAAGGTGTTTTCTGGTGGATTATAAACAACAATATCAGGAGATTCAAAAATTTTAGCAATACTTTCACTAAAACTTTTAGCTATTTGTATGTTAAAAATAGAATCAAAAAGATATTGATTAAGTTTTATTAAATAATCATTTTGAGAAACAACCAATAATTTATTGTTTTTTATTTCTTCAGTAGAAATAATGTTGTTTTGAGATTGTGAATTAGTTGTATTTGAAGTTATTTTATCATTTATTTCTTTTAGAGTAAGTTTTGATTTTTCTAAGCTAAATTTGTATTTAAGTGTTTTTAAAGGGAAAAGTGAACTTTTTACAACAATAACTCTTTCTTTATCGTTAATTATTTCAAAGTCAATATCGCTATAATTTTCTATGATATTATGGATAATCGTATTTTCTTTAGATGTTATAAAAAGTTTTAAACTAAACTCTTCTTTTAGTTCAATAATTGAATCAATAAACCATTTTGCAAATTCACTTTCATCTTCATTAAACATTAAATCAGTTCTGTGAAGTACCATATTTAGGGGCTTTGTGTCAAAAATGATTTGTTTTATATCTTCAATTAAAAAATCAAATCCATATTTTGCTTTTATCTCTTCCCAGTTTTCTTTTAAGCATAAATAATCAGTCTCTTGAAGTAAAGAGTTTATTTTATTGTCATTAAGACTTTCTATCGATGCAATTCTTTTTTTTAATATTGGTTTTGGGATTGAAGAGATTATTACCGTTTTTCCATAAGCTGCATTTGCAAGTAAGTAAAGTGTAAAGGTTAACTTTCCGCTTTTATTATCACCCTCTATTGAAATTATTTCACTTTTTTCGATTGCATTGAAAATCGTCATTATTTTTCCTTACAAAAACTCTTTAAAGGAGTTTTTTTGCATTTTTTTAAGAATGGTTTTTAATTCTTTATCGTTTGGATTTTCTTCTAAAGATTTATAAATGTATTTTTTGGCATTATTATAATCGTTCAATTTATAAAAACTTAAAGCAATATATCGATTTATTTTTGAATCTTGATATTTGTCTTTAAATAATTTTATGACTTTTTTGTAATTTTTAGTTTTATACAAGATTTTTGCATATAAAAATGCCGTTTTTTCGTTTGATTGTATTTCATAAGCTTCTTTTGCAAGATTTAAAGCTCTTTTAGTATCGATATTAAATAAAATTTTTGATAATAAATAATAAGGTCTGTAATCTGCTTTATTTATTGTTGAAATTGATGCATAAAGGTAAGTTAGGGCATTGTTTATATCATTTTGTTTATAAGATTTAAGGCCTTTATAATAGTTAATTAATGATAAAATTTTTATTGTTTTAGGGAGTGAGAATAGTTTATCTTTTTCAGATTGTACACTAATATACCAAATTCCATCGTTTAAATTTTTAAATATATATTTTTTTTGAGTTGTTAAATATTCATAAATTGGCGCTTTTTTAAATTCTTTATCCATAGAAGCAGTAATTTTAAATTTTTTGTATTCGCTTGAAAAAGCAATTTCTATTTCTTCTTTTTTATTAATTGAAATTAAATCTTTAACAGGATTTGGTAATTTTACCTTTTTAGGTCTATCTTTTACGACCAACCCTTCATTTTTAGCAACTTTAATCTTTTTATTTCCAATAGCACCTTTATATACGCTAACTGCAGTTGTTTTTTTATCTGTAATTGTTTCAAATTCTGTACCTAAATTCTTAAAAGAAGTTTTTGGTGTTTTTACAATTAAAGGTTTGTGATTAGATGAAATTGTCATATCTGATTTAATTAATTCAAATGTAGTTCTTGTTTTTGTACCAAAAAGATTTTTATACGCATAAAGATTGAATTTGTCATCATTTTTTGCTCTTGCAACTATTCCATTTTCTAATTTTATTATTTGAATATCGCCTGAGTATTCATATTTTATTTTTTGAGGTATGAGACAATAAAAATAATCAACAACAAACAAAGATGTTAGTAAAAAAGCACCAAGTGCTAAGGTTAGGTATTTTGTTTTTATTTTTCTTGAAATTTTTGGTAGGAAAATATAAAAAACACTTCCTTTGTTTTCTTCACTATCAAAAACAATTGTTCCTCCATGGCTTTCAATTACCACTTTTGCCATATTAAGGCCAATTCCAGTGCCCGTTTTATTATCAGAAGAGTAATATTTTTTAAATATTTTTTCTTTATGTTCTTGTGAAATTCCAACACCTGTATCTTTTATTACTATTAAATAACCACGCTTTTCTGGATGAATATTTATAAATACACGGCCATTTTCTTTATTGTATTTAATACTATTGTGGATGATATTTAAAAGAGCTTTTTTGAGCCATTCTCTATTTGCTTTAATAGGTAAAGATTCTTTTGGTTTTACAAATAATATTTTTACGTTATTTCGTTGGGCGTCTAGTTCTAATTCATCAACTATTTCTTCGATTAATTCAACTAAATCAAATGATTCATGTTTTAAGAATTTAGAGGATTTATATTTTTCAAAATCTAAGAAGTCTTGAATCATATCAATTGCTTGGTCAGTTGTTATATAAACTTTATTTAAAAGGTCTTCTTTTTTTTCTTCAGGCAATGGTTTATTAAGTATTAAATATAAGTTAAATTTTATTGTCAATAACTTGTTTTTTATATCGTGAAAAAAAATTTTTGCGAAATTATCTTTTTTAAAAAATTTAAACATACCCGCCTTTAAAAAGTTTTTTTTAATATTAAACATTTTTTATGACAAAAGAGTGATATTATAATCATATTAAAAAATGTTTTTTATATCAACATATACCCAATTTCACGTTTTGAAGTAATTAAGTCTTTGTTTTTTAATTTTTGTCTAAGTCTTTTAACTAAAGCAGCAATAGTGTTGCTAGTGACTGGCTCATTCCAGATCATTGAACTAATAGTTTCAAATGATACAAATTTACCTCTGTTTTTTATAAGCAACTCTAAAAGCATAGCTTCTTTTTTTGTAAGGATTTCTTTTGAGTCTTTGGTGATAATCATTTTTGCTTCAGGATCATAATATAAATTGTCTGCTAGTTTTGTTTTATGGTTTTTAAATAATTTTTTTACTCTAAGTACTATCTCTTCACATTCAAATGGTTTTTTTATAAAATCCTCCGCACCTAAATCAAATGCTTTTTTTATATTTTCTAATTCACTATGAGCCGACATTATTATTATTTTTGTATCTTCGCTTATTTTTTTGTGTTTTGCTATTTCTTGTAAGAAGTTTCCATCGGGTAAGGAGATATCAGCAATAATAATATCAAAGTCGTTTTCTGAATCTTTTAAAAACTCTTTTATATTTTTATATGAATGGACTTCATAGTTTTCTAACTCTAACAAAATTTTGATAGCTTCGTTTAAATGTATTTCATCTTCTATTAGTGCTATTTTCATTTATCTCCTTTACTACCCGTTAATTGTATCAAATATAGTTGTTATAACAAATATTTAGCACTAAGAGCACATGCCGCTGTTTCACTACGTAATATAAAGCTTTCAAATTTTAGGATTTTTTTAAACATATTTCTTTCATTTTGAGAAAAACCACCCTCTGGACCAATTAAAAATGGGTCATGAGTATTTAATTCACAAGGGAATTTTTCTCCATTAAAATCTATTGCTATAAAGCTTTTGTATTTTTCAAAAAATTCTTTACTTGAATTAATAATCTCAATTTCCATCATATCGCTTCTTCCGCATTGTTGGGAAGAGTTGATTAAAATTTTTTGTAGTCTCTCAAATTTTAATTTAAAATTTTTTTGTGAAAAATCACAATAAACAAAAGAAATTTTGCTAACTCCCATTTCATTTAGACTTGGAAGTGTCTTTTCTATGTTTTTTGGATCAATTATACACCATGCTATATGTAAGAATTTTGTCGGTTTATTAGGGGTTGAAATTTTATCTTGTAGGGTTAAAATTGCTTCTTTTTTATTAATTGAATCGATTTTATAAATATATAAATAATCATCTTTTAAGTTTCTTATTTTAACAAGCTCATTTGCTTTAATTCTTCTGACTTTAAAAAGATACTTATGATTTTCGCCTGTAATTATAATATTGTTTTGAGGGTTTTCATAATATAAAAACTGCATTTATATGCCTTTTTGATAAAATTATATAAAATTTATAAGGAGTCTTTTTGGTAGATAACATAAAAGAGTTTTTAAACTCGCCCACAAAAAGCAAAATTTATAAAACCTTAAATATTTCAAAAAAAGAAGCTGAGCTATTAAAATATATGCTTAATGAATATATAAACGGCAAAGAAGACATTAAGGTTAGAAATTTACTCGAATCAGTATTTAATAAAGAAAAACTTCAGGCGTTTGATAATATCAAGCATGTAAAAAACTTAATAGAAGAGGGGTGGGTTGTTGTAAGCTCTTTTGGTGCAAAAACTCCAGAACTTACACTACTTGAGCTTTTTAATTCAAATGTTTCTTTATCGGTAGCGTTTTTAAAACTTCTTGAAAATGGTGATTTGGAGCTAGTAATTCCTAAAAAAACTCCTTATAAAGACCATCTTGAATATTTACATGACCAGTTTTTAAGAATTGATATATATGACCAGCTAGCAGGTATGAAAAATAGTTTTTCAAACGAAACAGCTTCAATTAAAAGGCTTCAAAGTAAACTAAAACTTATCGAAAACACAATAAAAGAAAGAGTCAAAAAAACTCAAATAGACTTGCCTGTTTTAAATTTTATGAAAGAGTATGAATTTAATGAAAAAGAAGAGATAATCTTTTTGGCTCTGCTTAAAGAAGAATATAGTGGTGGTGGTGAAAATGCAAGAGAATTAAATAGATTGCTTGATTTAATAAGTGCCGATGAAATTGAAAGAATAAAAAACCGCTCATTGCTTGATGATAATTCAAAACTTGTCAGTGAAGGTATAATTGATTATGATGAGCTTTTTGGCGCTTTTGGAGGGTATACAAAGATATATTTTATAAGCGAAGATATTTTAAATGATTTAATCCACCCAAGAAGAAAACATAAACTAGAACATCTCGTAAAAGAGACTCTTTTTGATTTGATTGAACCTGATACCTCCCTTGATGAGGTTGTACTTCCAAAGACAACCATGGAGATGGTAAGAAGAGTTTTAAAACAAATTGATAAAAGAGTGTTAAATTTATTAAAAAAATGGGGCATAAAACATAGTAACGATTTGGATGCAAAGATTATTTTTTACGGACATCCAGGAACTGGTAAAACACTTACGGCTAAAGCTATAGCAAAAGAGTTAAATAAGCCTATTTTATCCCTTGATTCTAGTAAAATTCTCTCAATGTATGTAGGAGAGAGTGAAAAGAATGTAAGAAGACTTTTTGATGAGTATTATGAAATTAGTGAAAAACTAAAAACAAAACCGGTTCTTTTGCTAAATGAAGCTGACCAGTTTTTATCCACTAGAACCACGGCCGCATTTAGCAGTGCTGATAAAATGCATAATCAAATGCAAAATATCTTTTTAGAACAGCTTGAGAAGTTTGAGGGTGTTTTAATTGCAACAACAAATCTACTAGAAACAATAGATAGTGCTTTTTCTAGACGTTTTGATTATAAAATCAAGTTTGAAAAGCCTTCAATGAAAGAGAGAGTAAAGCTTTGGAAATTAAAATTGCCAAAAGAAGCGGAGTATGAAAAAGAGTTTGATATCAATGCTTTAGCCAAATATGAATTAACAGGGGCTCAAATAGAGCTTGTTATAAAAAATACGGCGTTAAAAGTTGCTATGAGAAAAAAACCAATATTTAAAACTCAGGATTTTATAGAAGAGATTCAAAAAGAGAAAAAAGGTGCTTTTGATAGCGAAAAAGAAGTAGGATTTATGTGATTGAGTGAATAGTCATTTATTACAAAATGTAACTTTGATGTCATTTAAATAAGAATAAAATTATCTTAAATTATAAATTTTACTTATAATACTACAATAAGACAAAAACTCTTGATCGGGTTTGATAACATTCTAATAAAAAGGAGACGTAATGGAGACCATATTAATATATGGGACAGGGATAATTGCGGGTGTGCTTTTACTTTACTTTTTAGGTATTGCAGTAGCTCCATTTAATCCTGGTGAAATTAAAAATGACCATTTTGAATGTGGTTTACCGCCAAGTAGTGAAGTTCCAATGAAAGCAAACTTTGGATACTTTATTTTTGCAATTGCATTTATTGTATTCGATATGGCTGGATTATTCTTTAGTTTGTTTGTATTTGCAGATAATCCTAAAGCTCTTCAATGGGCAATGGTATTTGGAATCTTACTATTCGCGGCTATTACAGTTAGTATGAAGGAGTATAGAAATGCTAAAAGTGCTTGATTTTTTTAACTATGCAAGAAGTAAGTCTCCATGGATTGTGCACTTTTGTAGTGGGTGCTGTTCGCTTGAAATGTTAGCGGCTATGGGGCCTAGATATGACTGGGAGAGATACGGATATATTATGACTCCAACTCCTAGACAAGCAGATATTATTTTTATTACAGGGCTTGTAAGTAAAAAAATCTTACCAGCACTTTTAAGAACTTATGAACAAATGCCAGAGCCAAGATATGTTGTGGCTATTGGTGCATGTGCTTATGATGGTGGACCATACAATGACTCGCCTTCAGTAATCAAAAACATGACAGAAATCTTACCGGCAGATGTTTTTGTTGCAGGATGTCCTCCAAAACCAGAAGCAATCGTTGCTGGGCTAGAAGAATTAAAAGAAAAAATCAAAAGAGGTGAGCCTAGCGCATCAAGCCAAGGCGGCTTATGGAAACAAATGAAATTTTAAGGGATGGCGATGGAGAGAATTAAAGAACTACTTAATAAATTTGATGTAGAGTATGTAGAAGAGTATAAAAGCTGGGTTAAAGCAAAACTAAAAAACAAAGAAGACCTTACTAAAGTTGTAGAAGAATTAAAAAAAGCGGGTATTAAGTCTTGTTCGACTGTATCTCCAACTGATTTTATTGACGAAAACAGAATTGAAGTAAACTATTTTCTTGAAGGTCTAAACCCTACTAAATCTTCAAAAGAAGAAAAAAAAGTAAACGTATGGCTAAAAGTTGATGTTGAGAGAGATTTAGACAAATGTGAAATTGATTCAATCACTCCTTTGCTTCCAAGTGCAAACTATCATGAACTTGAGGCTTATTCTACATTTGGTGTAAAATTTAAAGGTCATCCAAACTTAAGATATTTCTTAATCAGTAGAGACTATTATGGTAAGTTTCCATTTAGAAAAGATTTTGACTGGAAAGAGCATGAAAAACATCTAATTGAAAATGTAAACGCTATTACTGAAGAGTTTTTTGAAGAGTATGAAGAGCATGAAAGAACTGTAGGACATGAAGGAAGTAGAACAGTACTTCACTGGGGACCTACTCACCCGGCAAGTGGACCTATCAGACTTAAAGTATTTGTAAATGGTGAAAATATTGAAAAAGTAGAACCAGATATCGGATATGTTTGGAGAGCGCTTGAAAACTTAGCAGAAAGAAAAGACTTTATCGGTACTATTGTAGCAGTAGAGAGAATTTGTTTTATGGATAACCCAAATCCAATGATTTGCTACTCTCAAGCGGTAGAAGAGATTGCAGGAAAAGAGATTACTCCTTTTGCTAAGTATATGAGAGTTATCTTGGGTGAAACTGGAAGAATTGCGTCACACTTAATTTCACTTGGTGGATTCTTTGGTACGATGGGTCTTCAAACATTTTTAATGTGGTGTTTGGATGTAAGGGAATATTTCTTAGACGTGCTTGAAGACTACTCAGGTGCTAGAATTGCGACAGCTTGTGTAGAACCAGGTGGAGTTAGGTATCCACTAAATGATTATAAAGCTTGGTTTGGAGAAATTGAAAAAGCAATTGAAAAATGGGAAAAAACAAAACCTGAAATTGAAGATATTTTCCTTAAAAACCCACTAATGACAGTAAGGGCAAAAGATACAGGTGTATTTAGCCTTGAAGATGTTGAAGAATATTACCTTGCAGGTCCAATTGCTAGAGCAAGCGGAGCAAAAATTGATGTAAGAATTGATGAACCTTATGCAGGTTATGCTGATTTAGAAATGGATTATGTAACTTGTGAAAACGGAGATGCAAGAGATAGACTTTATATTATTTATAAAGAAATCAATCAGGCAATTGATTTAATCAAACAAGCAATGAAAAAAATCGAAGAGGGAGTAGAAGCAGGCGAAATGAACCCTCAAAAAGACCACCTAGTAAAAATGCCTAAAAAACTTCCAGCAGGTGAAGCTGTAAGTAGAATTGAGTGGGCTAGGGGTGAGATTTTAATGCATTTAGTAACTCAAGATAAAGCAACAACGCCATATAGATTAAAAATTAAAGCGCCAAGTGTTAACCACACTATGATGTTAGAAAATTTATTACCAGGTCATACCCTATCAGATATTCCGCTACTTTATGGTAGTATGCATATCTGTCAGGGTGACCTAGATAGATAAGGAGCGGGGTATGAGTATCGGTGAAATGTTATTTTATATTTTAGTGTTTCCAGGGTTAACGTTCCTACTTCTTTGGACGTTTTTTGTATTTTATTTTTCAAGAAAAGTGCTTGCGTATCTTCATAAAAGGGTAGGGCCTCATTACAATGGTCCGGCAGGTTCACTTCAGACGGTGTATGACGTATTTAAGCTACTTACAAAAGAATCAATTACACCAAAAAGTGCAGACCCATATCTATTTAATATTATTCCAATTATTACACCTTTGGTTGCTGCACTACCAGTGATTTTAATTCCATGGACTCCTTTAATTAATAACGGACATGGAATTTTAGATACACAATATGGTGTTTTAGGTCTTGTAGTATTAATTGGGGTTGAGCCGTTTTTACTATTCTTAACAGGATTTGGTTCAAATAACAAATATTCATTCCTTGGTGGTATGAGAATTCTAGCTCAAATGTTATCAATGGAAGCGCCATTTTTCCTTGCTGCATTAAGCCCGGCATTATTATTTGGTACAATGAATTTATATGAAATTATGTATAGCAACACATGGCTTACAACACTTATTTTACTTCCAGGTGCAATTATATTCATTATTACAATGCTTGGAATTCTTGAACAACCTCCATTTCATATTCCAGATGCAGAACAAGAGATTGTTTATGGATTTTATACGGAATATGCAGGTACAAACTATACGCTATTAAAATTTGCAGAATTTACTGAAATCTTAGTTGTAAGTGCTGCGGCTGTTACACTATTCTTTGGTGGATATAGAGGACTATTTTTTGATAGTTTTTGGTGTTTATTCTTAAAAATTGCAATTTTAGCAGTTGTTATGGTTGCGATTAGAGCAAGTAACCCAAGACTTAGACTAGATCAAATGCTTAAATTCTGTTGGAGCTGGTTAACACCACTAGCAGTATTAAATCTAGTGTGGATTATCTTTGCAAAACTTTATATTTTAGGAGCATAAGATGTTGTTTCAAATTAGTGAAAAAATCGTAAGGGTTATGAAGGCTTTTACAGAGCCTAGAATTGCAACAAAAGATATTGTTAAAGAACCGGCTCATAAGTCTCCTATTTTTAGGGGTAGACATGAGATTAAATATGAACTATGTATCGGGTGTGATGCATGTAACAA
>Ga0256843_1003862_pt1 | contig 10220 bp, 11 predicted proteins | sample AlvinellametaG_FD_191572 | JGI IMG/M metagenome (GOLD analysis project Ga0256843, IMG submission 191572) | Pompeii worm associated microbial communities from hydrothermal vent at the East Pacific Rise, Pacific Ocean - Alvinella | ecosystem: Host-associated > Annelida > Integument > Unclassified ... | reverse complement strand
TGATCCGTGCCAAACCCTACACGGTACTCTACCCGGGCTTCATCAATACCCATGTGCATCTGGAGTTCTCTGCAAACAAAACATCGCTCAAATACGGCTCTTTCATGCCGTGGCTCGACTCGGTCATCGAACATCGTGACGATCTGCTCAAAGACTGTGACAATGAGATGATGCAAAAAGAGTGTGAGGAGATGCTCCGCTCAGGCATCACCACCTTTGGTGCCATCTCCAGTTTCGGAACCGAACTTCAAATCTGTGAAGAGATGCCGCAGCGTGTTGTCTTTTTCAATGAGCTCATCGGCTCCAATGCACAATATGCGGACATGCTCTATGGAGACTTCCTTGAGCGTGTCAAAGCCTCACAGAGCTGTGAGCCCCAAAGCCGTATTACCCCTGCTGTTGCCATTCACTCACCCTACTCGGTACACCCTGTCATTTTGCAGCGTGCCGTGACACTGGCGAAACAGAATAACATGCCGCTGACAAGCCACTTCCTGGAGTCTCAGGCAGAGCGTCAATGGCTTGAAAAAGGAGAAGGAGAGTTCAAAGCCTTCTTTGAGAAGTTCTTCAACACCTCAACACCGGTCACCACCATCGATGAGTTCCTCCATGCATTCGATACCTACCCTACACACTTCGTACACTGTGTACAGGCAACCGATGAGGAGTTGGCATATCTGGCCCAAAAGGGACATACCATTGCACACTGTCCTCGATCCAACCGCTACCTGGGATGTGGCAGGCTTGCCATTGAAAAACTCGACCTGCCTTTCTCTGTCGCAACAGACGGGCTAAGCTCCAACGACTCACTCAATATCTTTGATGAGCTTAGAGCCGCACTGATGCTGCATAACAACATCGACATACAGCAACTTGCACTGCAACTGCTTAAAAATGTCACCTCCGATGCAGCCAAAGCACTCGGACTCAACAACGGAAGTCTGCACATAGGCAAAGAGGCCGACTTTGCACTCGTTACCCTTCCCGAACTGCCGAAACGATCCGAAGAGATCGCACTCTGGAGCATTCTGCATACCAAACAGGTAGATGCCGTCTACATTGAAGGAGAACAGTATGTTTAAAAACATTAGTAATACCATCAAATGGATAGGAGATCACTTCAAGGGGCTTCTCTTTTTGTTGATTCTCCTTATCATTTTTATGCCAGCATCCAAAACACCACTCCAGCATGCAAATCTGCAAGAGATCAAACTAACCGGTCCTATTATGAATGCAGACAAGGTACTAAAAGAGATCAATACGGCAAAAAAAGACAAGCACATTAAAGGTGTGCTCTTTAACATCAACTCCCCCGGCGGTGCAGTCGCTCCATCCATCGAGATATCCTACGCCATCCGTGACCTGAACAAAAAGAAACCTGTCGTGGTCTATGCTTCGGGCACTATGGCAAGCGGCGGGTACTACAGTGCCATTTTCGCCAAGAAGATCTACGCCAATCCCGGCTCTATCGTCGGGTCGATCGGTGTAATCATGGAGAGTGCCAATGTTGAAGAACTGATGGACAAAATAGGCATTAAACCACAGCTGGTCAAACAGGGAACCTACAAAGAGGCGGGAACCCCTACCAGAGAGTGGACACCTCAGGAGCGAAAAGAGCTTGAACGTCTGACAAAAGATACCTATGATCTGTTCATTAAAGATGTTGCCAGAGGGCGTGGGCTTGATGTTAAAAATTATAAAACGTATGCCGATGCACATATCTTTTCTGCCGAACGCGCCAAAAGTGTCGGTCTGATCGATGAAGTGGGCATCAAAAGCGAAGCACAGGAGTACCTCAAAGAGGAGAGTAATGTCACTAAAGCAGTGTGGAAAAAGAAAGACAAGTTCGAGTCCTTCATAGAGAAACTAACCTCCAATGCCGTAGCACAGGTACGAAGCTACTTCTACGGACTCAAGTCGGAGTTGTCACTCTAAATTACCACCTTCAAAAGTTTCGCATACTCGGCAGGGATCTCAAACGCCTTTCCTTCGAGATAGGTAGAGGTAACCGTGTTGATCCAGGCACGAGAGGTCTGTACGCCGTACACCTTTAACATATGCTTTCCCTCCTCTTCGCACAGCTCGTAGCGTGCCACTTCGATCTGAAGCGGCTCTGTCTCACCATCGAGCATCACTTCAAACAAAATTGACTTATTCTTGGAATCGAGATCGAGTTTCAGCATCTTCCCATACGCCTTTATCTGTGTATTGATCGCCGCTTTGGCACCCTTTGCCAGTGCAGTATCTTTCATTTTTCGCAGCATCGTATACGCTCCGGTAGTTGTTTGGTTCATAGTATAGCATATTGGGAAGTTGACTTCCACAGATATATACTGCTGAAGGGTTGCGTTTAAACTGCTGCGTTGGCAGCTTGCAGGAAGTCCTCTGCGATCGCCTCGGGATCTTCCAGTCCTATGGAGACACGAATAAGTCCTTCCGTTACACCAAGGAACTTTCTTGCTTCCGGAGTAAAATCACTGTAAATGGTACTTTGCATATGAAGTGCCAGTGTTCGGTTGTCTCCGATGTTGGCAGTCAAAATAACCATCTTTAGATTATCAAGCAGGGTAAATGCACGTTCGGGGGTACCACACTCCAATGTCAGCAGAGGGCCACACCCGTTGGGATAGTCCAACTGGTAGCGTGCATAGTCTTCACTCTCAGGAAGTGAGGGGTGGTTGACCGTAATGCCTTCAGGAAGCCTCTCATCAAGCATTTCCGCTACTTTTGCCACTGAGTTGTTGACACGTTCCATACGTAAAGAGAGTGTTTCCAGTCCAAGCATTGTCAAGAATGAACCAAACGCATTTGCTGTCATCCCCATATCACGAAGTGCCCGTTTTTTACAGATGGGAATAAATGCCTTATGCCCCATTTTCTTGACAATCTTATGTACATCAGCATACTTCTCGTTATACAGTTTATCCCTCTCCTCTTTCACCGCTCTAAAGACGGCTATGCCACCCAGTGCAGCAGAGTGGCCACTCATGTTCTTGGTACTGGAGTGAATGACGATATCTGCACCCAGTTCCAATGGACGTACCAGCAGTGGCGTTGCCGTATTGTCTACGACAAGAAGCGTCTCATGAATGTTACACAGATCGGCAATACGCTTCATGTCCGGCAGTCTGAGACTAGGGTTCCCCACACTCTCCATCAGTACCATCTTCACACCGTTTGCAAGTTTTGCCTCAATATGTGTGAAGTCATCTACATCACAGAAGCTGTTATTTACACCAAAACGCTTCAGGGTCTCATTGACAAGTGTATAGGTACCTCCAAAAAAACCACCGATACAAAGTACTGCATCTCCTGCTTTGAGCAGGGCAGTTGTAACCATACCTAGTGCTCCCATACCTGAAGCAGTCGCTATAGCACCAAAGCCGCCTTCCATCTTGGCGACAATGCTTTCAAGTTTCATATTTGTCGGGTTTCCCATTCTTGCATACAGTGGCTTGTTCACCTCTCCTGAAAAAATAGCCTCTGCCTCCTGTGCATCCCCATAGCCGTATGCAGCGGAGGAGACCAGTGTCGGTGCAATAGGTCCTACCTTCGAACCTACACTTTGTACAAGCAATGTATTGTAATAGTCAAAATCTTTTTCCATGATCATATCCTAGATAGAATAGTTAAGTGTATGATTGGCTTTCATCTGATAGTTTCTCAACTCCGATAGCGGTACACTGAAAACCTCACTCACTCCTCTTTGTATATCTTCCCAAAAGAGTTTCAATGCCGTGTTATCTGTACGACAGATATCAGTAAAGGCATCGGTTTCCAAAATAAGCACAATATCTTTAAGTGTGATATCTTTAAGCTCTTTGGCAAGCTTATATCCACCGTGTGCACCTTTGACACTCATCAGAATACCCTGTTTTTTCAATTCAAGAAGGATCTGTTCAAGAAAACTCTGGGGAACGGATGCACGTGCCGCGATCTCTTTGATTTTCAGTACTTCTCCATCACTGGTAGAACCGAGTTCATGCAGGGCTGCTACCGCATAAATTGTTTTAGTTGAAATTCCTATCATGCTTTATTACCTTTAGGGCATATTACTGTGATACACATACTCAATTAATGGAGTATACAGGTTCTAGTCTCATATACCCTTTACTAATTGTTGTAAGTAGTATAACTTACATCCTATACAAAAGTCGAATAAAACTTCAAGAAATGCACAGATAATCAAAATTAGCGCGATCGCAACTGCTGTTTTCATCAAACCTACAAGAGCGAACAGAAGAACAAACGTCGTCATGCCCAATCCCAAATAGAGTGCAAAACGTTTGGGGGATTCATCTGTATAGTGTGGTTTAATATGCCATATTGAAACAATACATTTCGCAACAGTGCCAAAGGGACTGAAAGACTCTTTTCTAAAAGCACGTGTAACAAAATCAAATATGACTACCCATATAAAAAAAATCATCTCTGTCATACAAAAAAGAAGCGTAAATAGTATAACCAGTGAAGAGACGATCCGAACAAAATTGCTATCGATGCGTCTTTGGGAAATAGGACATGAGTGTGACATGATCTTCCTTTGTATGATAGGTACAAAACACCTCTAAATACCCTAGAGCTTCACAACATTCGATTCGGGAAAGATTAACATTAATAAAGGGGAGACTACAACAATCTAAGTTAAACCGAATGCCCTTGTCCATGTAAAGAACTCTAGGGTTTTTACAAGTGCCTGATACATTTGTTGTCGTAGTTTAACCTAAAATACTTTTAATGTCAAGTAAATCAATAGATTTAATTATACTACTCCACATACAGTACACTTATTTTGAGTAAAATAATCTCAGAATTAACGAATATAAAAGGTGTTATTATGAAAAAGTATTTCTATTTTGGAGAAAATATTCTCGGTTACGCTATACCGGTACTGAACGAACGTGAAGCCAGAGCTGCTGCCGGTATTTTACTGCTTCCTGCAATCAGCTCCTTTTTCCTCTCATACCTTACACATGATTTTAGATTTACAAAACTTTTTGTGACGGTATTCATGATCGATTTCTTCATTCGTATTGTGATCAATCCCAAATATGCACCAAGCATGATCATCGGACGCATCTTTGTGGGGAATCAAACACCCGAATATGTCGGTGCAGTACAAAAAAGATTTGCCTGGTTCCTGGGTTTTATGCTTTCCGTTATCATGTTCCTGCTTATCGTCGTTTTTGAGATCATGACACCTGTCAAGATCGTTATCTGTCTGCTCTGTATTCTTCTTCTTTTCAGTGAAACGGCTTTTGGTATCTGTTTAGGGTGTATTTTGTATCAGAAAATAATTGGAAAGCAAGTGCAGTACTGTCCGGGAAACAGTTGTGAGATTAAAAAGAAAAAATCGTACACAAGGATAACCGTTGTACAGTTTTTTGTACTTGCTATGTTTGTTGCAGGTATCTATTTTTACACACAACAAATGGTAATACCCGAAAGTAACTCCATAGTAAGCATGAAGTGTGCATCAGGAAAATGCGGTGGCAGATAGCCACCTTTACATGTCATACTCGACCGGTTCCAGGTCACTCTCTTCCTCTTTGGTAAAGAGTCTTGAGATGGCAATGAAACGTAACCCTAACGGGATCTCCAGTGAGAAGCTTGAGCCTCTGCCCTCTGTCACATCGATGGTCGTATGGGTATTCTTGGCGTACTCGAACTGATCTTCAGACATATAGTAGGGACATCCATGGATCTCCCCTATTTTAATATCTCTGCTGCCAAGGAGCATATCCCCTTTGGCAAAACACATCGGTGCGGAGCCGTCACAACAGCCACCGCTTTGATGGAAAATGAGCTCTCCATGCTCTGCACGGAGTTGGTCTATAACCTCTTTGGCTTTGTCGGTGACATCTACTCTACTGTACGCCATTAAAAGAATCCTAACGCATTTTTGTCATATGACTGCAAGATATTTTTGGTATGTCTGTAGTTATTGAGCATCATCATATGCGTCTCACGACCGATACCTGACTTCTTATACCCTCCAAACGATGCATGGGACGGATAGAGATGATAGCAGTTGACCCAGACACGCCCTGCTTCGATCCCTCTTGCCATGTTGTGTACCTGATGGACATCTCTCGACCAGACACCTGCGCCCAGTCCGTAGAGTGTATCATTGGCGATCTCCAATGCCTCTGCTTCATCTTTGAACGTTGTCACACTCAGTACAGGCCCGAAAATCTCCTCCTGGAAGATACGCATTTTGTTGTTTCCTTTAAAGATGGTCGGCTTGATGTAGAAACCGTCAGGGTGGGCAGGATTGTCAAACTTCTCACCACCGGCTAAAAGTTCTGCACCCTCCTGTTTCCCAATGTCAATATAGTGCAGGATCTTCTCAAACTGATCTTTGGAAGCCTGTGCTCCCATCATCGTATCTGCTTCAAGCGGATTGCCCTGCTTGATCTTCTCAACACGCTCCAGACAACGCTTCATGAACTCATCATAAATACTCTCCTGGATCAGTGCACGGGAAGGACAGGTACACACCTCTCCCTGGTTGAAGGCAAAGAGGACAAGTCCTTCGATCGCTTTGTCGAGGAATTCATCATCTTTGTCCATGACGCTCTCAAAGAAGACATTTGGTGATTTACCGCCCAGTTCCAGTGTCACAGGGATGATATTCTCCGAAGCATACTGCATGATCAGACGCCCCGTTGTCGTCTCTCCGGTAAATCCGATCTTTTTGATATCCGGATGTGTTGCCAACGGTTTACCCGCTTCCGGTCCAAATCCGTTGACAATGTTCACCACACCCGCAGGAATGACATCTTTGACCATATCCATCCAGACCATCACAGAGACCGGTGTCTGCTCGGCAGGCTTCAAAACAACTGCATTTCCCGCAGCAATCGCAGGTGCGACCTTCCATGCCATCATCAAAAGCGGGAAGTTCCACGGAATGATCTGTCCTACAACCCCTAAAGGCTCATGTATCTCCATCGAAACCGTATTGGCATCCAGATCGGTAACAGCACCCGATTCGGCACGTATGACACTGGCAAAATATCGGAAGTGGTCTATAGCCAACGGAATATCCGCATTGAGCGTTTCACGGATCGGTTTTCCGTTATCCCATGTTTCTGCCACAGCCAAAGCTTCAAGATTCGCTTCCATAATATCAGCGATCTTGTTCAGCACGGCACTTCGCTCTGCCGCAGATGTTTTACCCCATGTTGCAAAGGCTTCCCAGCCTGCTGCCACAGCCAGATCAATATCTTTACGGTTGGACTGTGCCACTTGTGCAATAGGCTTGTCATCAATCGGTGAAAAGTTCTCAAAATATTTTCCATCTACCGGTGCGGTCCATTCTCCACCGATAAAGTTGTCGTATTTCTCTTTAAACGCAGGTCTTTCATATGCCATAAGTACTCCTTTTGATTTGGTAACGCAACAGTATAACACTTGAAAATAGCATGAGAATAGCAACATCGATGTTCAATCATTTTGTGCTACAATCTACCGACTATGAAAACATATACCTACAGCATCAATGCCAATACCGCTATCGATACACTTCCTCTTGCCCAATTTGCAGCACACCCCCATATACTTGTACAGATCTTCTGCGGGGAAGATGCCCCATTGCTGCAACACTATGCAACCTACATTCAGAAAAAACTCCCCAATGCAACCTGTATCGGAACGACTACCGACGGAGAGATCGCAGGAGAGCAGATCAGCATATGTCACACCGTTATTACAATCTCCCTCTTTGAGCAGACTACACTGAAAAGTGCTTCAGCCAACACTGCCGATGCCTACCATAACGGGATGAAGATCGCCAAAGCACTGGTTACGGAAGATACCAGACTGCTCATTCTTTTCAGTGACGGCACCACAACAAACGGTGAGATGCTGCTTAAAGGTATCAATGACGTTAACAGTGATGTTGTCATTGCCGGAGGTATGGCAGGTGATAACGGCAGATTCGTACAGACGTATATTCTGGAAGGAGATACACTCTTCACAGAAGGTGTTGTCGGAGTCTCTCTCAACTCCAAGGTACTTTCGGTTCAAAACAATTTTAACTTTAACTGGAGCCCTATCGGGATAGAACACACGATCGAAAAGGTCAAGAACAACCGAGTATACCGTATAGACGGACTCTCTGCTGTAGCATTTTATACCAAATATCTAGGGGAACATGTAGCTAAGGCCCTGCCTGCAACAGGCATTGAATTCCCGCTGATACTCGAGAGAGACGGTATCCAGTATGCCCGTGCTGTTATTGCCAAACATGAAGATGATTCTCTCTCCTTTGCAGGAAACCTGATGGAGGGGGACCGTGTACGGCTTGGATTTGGAAATGCCGGGCTGATCATCAATGAATCACTCAAAACATTTTCCCAGCGTTACAGCAAAGGAGTTGAAACATTTTTCATCTACTCATGTATGGCTCGCAGACGCTACATGCCAGACTTCATTCAGACAGAGATCAAACCTTTTGCAAAACTTGCCCCGACCAGCGGTTTTTTTACCTATGGTGAGTTTTACCATCATCAAGCATCCAACCTGCTTCTTAACCAGACACTCACCGTCGTTGCACTGAGTGAATCAGCCTCTCCGGATTATACTCCTTCAGATGGACTTCTGAATGAGCATCTTGAAGAGAGTGACTATGCTACCACGATCAAGGCATTGACCCATCTGATACAGCAGTCAACCAACGATTATGAACGGCAGGCACAAAAGCTGGAAGAGGAGAAACGCTTCTCCCAACAGCTTCTTCAGATGCAGCGCCGTTTTTTACAGCATGCCATCCATGAGATCAACACACCCCTCTCTGTGATCATGAACAATATTGAACTCTATGAGCTCGAACACGGCAGCCAGAACTATCTCTCCAATATTGAAGCGGCAATGAAAAACATCTACGGTATCTATGATGATCTGGGATACTTGATCAACAAAAACCATATAGATTATCCTAAAAAAGAGATCGCTCTTGTCGATTTTGTACGCAGCCGTATCGAGTTTTTTGATGTGGTTGCCAGACAGGCAAATATACGTTTCAACTTCCAAACAAACTGTGAAGAGAGCTACCTCTACATCAATGAAAGCAAACTGCAAAGGATCATCGACAACAATATCACCAATGCCATCAAATATACTAAAGAGCACCAGGAAGTAACCATCTCTTTACACTATGCACCCCAATACTGTCTGCTGAGCATAGAGAGCCAGTCGATGCTGATCCGGGATGAAGAGAAGATCTTTCAGGCATACTACCGGGAATCCTCTACCAAAGAGGGCTTGGGTCTGGGACTTGACCTTGTCAAACAGATCTGTGATGAAGAGGGTATTGAGATCGAAGTCAGTTCTACCCAAACCCGTACACGATTTTCATACAAGATCCCAAGGAGCTAAAGATGCAGATACTACTACTCGAAGATGATCTTCTTCTCAATCATGCCATTACTGACTATCTGCACAAAACAGGACATCAGGTAGAGAGTTACCGTGACGGTAAAGAGGCACTGGAGATACTGATGGAGAAGCATTTCGATCTTCTCGTACTGGACATCGGTGTTCCGGGTATCGATGGACTGACACTGCTTGAGATACTGCATGAGAAGAAGATTCAGACCCCTACCGTCTATATCAGTGCACTTATTGACATTGAAGAGATCTCCCGTGCCTACGACCTGGGATGTTACGACTACCTTAAAAAACCTTTCCACCTCAAAGAGCTTACCCTGCGTATCAACAAGATCATGCAGACACGTACCATTTCACAAAAACATTTCAGACTCTCGGAGAACTACAGTTTCGATACCCAAACCTCCACACTCTATTTTCACAATGAAGTACAGACGATGAGCCAAAGACAGCTGCAAATACTGCAGATCCTCGCACTTAACCGCAGTCAAACTGTCACTTACGATATGTTCAGAGAGTATGTCTATCACGATATGGAGATAGAGAATCAAACCATTATTACAGAGATAAACCGACTTAAAAAAGTATTACATGAAGATTTTATTGTGAATGTCAGAGGTATCGGCTATGTGGTAAAGCGTCCACAATAAAAAATGAAAATATGGATCGTGAGATAAAAAAGAGAGAAGATGAATGAAGCTTCAAAAGCCCGAAGGCTTTTGAAGAGAGGTCTTACTTAAGACCTGCAATGTAGTCAGCTACAGCTTTGATGTCAGCTTCGCTCATAGAAGCAACTTGACCTTTCATCAGTGCACCCATTCCGTGTT
>Ga0256843_1003861_pt1 | contig 10224 bp, 8 predicted proteins | sample AlvinellametaG_FD_191572 | JGI IMG/M metagenome (GOLD analysis project Ga0256843, IMG submission 191572) | Pompeii worm associated microbial communities from hydrothermal vent at the East Pacific Rise, Pacific Ocean - Alvinella | ecosystem: Host-associated > Annelida > Integument > Unclassified ... | reverse complement strand
CTAAAATCATATTCAAGTTTATTAATAGTTTTTGAAAAAACTCCATTTTGAGGTAATCTAATAAGTGATATATCCATAGTAGATAGTGTTTTAATAACAGAACTTAATATATTATATAGTTCAAATTCAAAATTAAATACCTTTTTTAATACTCCATTTATTCTAAACCTTATTACTAATATATCTTTTTGTGCTTCTATATGTATATCACTTGTATTTAATTTAATTGATAGTTGTAGAAGTTGATCTAAAAATATATTTATAAAAGAGTTATTATTATCTTTTTTATTTACCATATTAATAGCTTTTTGACTATATTTATATATCTTTATTTTATCTTTTATATTTAATAAAAAATTATTATATTCACTATTTGTAATTGAAATTAGTTTAATAGGGTAATCAAATAGTTGTGATAATAAGTTTTTATCTACACTATTAACAGATCCAAATAAAATATACATATCATAGCTATAAATTGGAACTATCTTATATTTTAATATATTCTCTAGTTTTATTTTCTCTACTAAAGAGTAATCAATAATATAGTTATCAATATTATTCTTCATCAAAAACCTTTAATATTGATATTTTATTATCTTCTTTTAACTCTATTTTGTCTTTATAGATATTTACTATTGTTTTATTTTTGTAAATATCCCCTTTTTTATACCATTTATTATTTATAAGTACATATTGACCTATTATCGCTTTGCTTAGTTTTTTATTTTTACTTTTAATTTTGCTAAATGGATTTTTTAAATCATATCTTTTTGTTTTTGATCTTTTATAATATAGATCTTCATTTAGATTATATTTTATATCTAGAGTTATATGTTTATTGTGTGAATTTATAGAATAAGCAATTATTTTATATTTTATATATGTATCATCAACAAATTTTACTATACTATTTATATTTGCATTTAGTTTTATATCTAAAATTTTATTTGTAAAATTGATACTTTGTATCTCAATTTTATGTGATTTTGCATATTTATCAAAATAATTTATAATATCAATTTGAGAGTAAACTTTTTTATTATTTATCTTTTGATATACATTTGTATATTTTATTGGTTTATATACCATATATAAAAATATAATCATAATTGGTATTAAAAGAAGTAGTATCTTCTCTTTTAAACTAATAGTGTCAAAATATATTTTAGTTTGCAATATCAAACTCCAATATATAAGATCTATCCTTTTTATATATATTTTTTATATTTATTTTATCTTTGTAATAAGACAAAAATTTATTTAGATTCTTTTTATTATTTGATTTTAGTTTTATACTATATCTATTTTTATATTCAAGTTTTTCTAATTGTAGTTTATAGATATTACAAAGTTTAATAATATCAAATAAAATATTATTATTAATTTGATATACAACTTTATTTGTTTGAGGCACTTTTTTAGTTTTACTATTATATATTATAAATAAGAGTATTAAAACTATCAAATAAAATATATAAAACCATATAAATTTAGATTGTTTTGGTTTTATAAATTCTATTGTTTGTTTATTATTTTTTAAAAACTCTTCTTCATAAACTTTTATTTGTTCTTTATTTATTAAGTATGTATTGTCAATATCAATTTTGTATTTATATTTTATAAAAGATTTTATATCTTCAATTTCATAATCTATATTTTCTTTAAAAAAATAGAGTTTACTATTTTTATATACAACAAAATAATCATTAGTGATAAATAGATCTGTAGTATTTGTATCATTTTTATAAAAATACTTAAAAATTGATGCTTGTAAATTTATATATTCATATTTTGTGTTTATAATATAGATTTCATATATATTTGATTCTACAATATAGTAATAAAACATTTTATCATCAAGCTCTAAAATTGTGTCATTTGATTGTATGGATGTTGTAAGAAAGTTGTATAAATTGGAAGATTTGATCTTTTGGGTTGTTTGTATTGTGATATTTTTGCATAAAAGAGGTGATATTATAATAATATCACTCGAAGTCATATCCTAACTCTTTTAAAGATGTTTTATTTTTACTCCACCCTTTTTTAACTGAAACAAATAGTTCTAAATAAACTTTTTTATATGCTATTTTTTCTATTTTTTTTCTAGCGTTTAGGCCTATTCTTTTTATGGCTTCTCCACCTTTTCCAATTATCATACCTTTTTGAGTTGATTTTTCAACTACAATTGTGGCTTTAATAACTTCTACATTTGGTTTCTCTTCAACTCTATCTATTATAACATCTGCTTCATATGGTATCTCATCAGAGATATTATCAAATACAGATTCTCTAATAAATTCTCTATATATCTCTCTCATATGAGTTGTAGTTAATATCTCAGTATCGTATAGATAAGGAGATATTGGTAGATGTTTTACAACTTCATCTAAGATTTGTTCTTGTTTAGTACCTTTTTTAATCGATATAGGTATTAAGCTTTCATATTGATCACTATATTTTTTGTACTCTTCTATTTTATCGTGTACTTCACCAGCTGTTACAAAATCTGTTTTTGTAAGAAGTAATATATGTTTAGTATTTTTTGTATTTAATTCTAAAAATTTTTCATAGTGAACTATCTTATCTGTAACTGGTGCTAGAAATAATATAAGATCACAATCACCCATAGCTTTTAAAGCTTCTTCTAGCATAAACTGATTTATTAATTTTTCTTGTTTATGTAAACCTGGAGTATCTACAAATATTATTTGATCATCATTGTGCATCACTATAGTATTTGACCTTTTTCTTGTCGCATTTGCTTTATGTGAAACCATATTTATTTTTTCACCTACAAGCCAATTTAGTAAAGAACTTTTACCTGCATTTGGTCTACCTATAGCACTTACATAACCACATCTATTCATATATTTCCTTTTAATATTTACCTTATTTTAACCTAATTTTACTTAATTTATTTAACTTAATTTAAAGTTATATTAATTATAATATATATTAATACTTAGGATATTTATGAAAACTTTACTTTTATCTAGTTTTGTATTACTTTTTTTATATGGATGCAATAATACTAGCAAAAATTATGATGGAAAAGCTTTATTAAAAGAGAAATGCTCCGCTTGCCATAATTTAGATCTTCCTGCTAATTGGAAGGCTTCTAAACTAGCTCCTCCTATAATGGCTGTTACATTTCATGTTTATGATTTAGTTGATAAAGATATTGCTACAAAATACTATTCAAGTAAAAAGTTTATAAGTGATTATGTATTAAACCCTTCTTTAGAAAAGTCTTTGTGTGATAAAGATAGTATAAAAGAATATGGATTAATGCCATCACAAAAAAATAATGTAACTAAAGAGGAACTAGATGCAATAACAACTTATATGTTAAACTTTTATACACAAGAGAATTTATTAAAAGTTCAAAAACAAAATGACTATCTAAAATCATTATCAAAACAGCAAAAGTTAATTTTAAAATATAAATGTAGTTCATGTCATAGAGTAGATAAAAAACTTGTAGGTCCTAGTTTTAAAACTATCTCAAAGTTAAGATCCTTAGAGGAGATTAAATATGGCATTAAAAATGGAAGTAAAAATAATTATAAAAATATAAAAGCTTCTATGCCTGCATTTAAAAATATTACAGAAGAAGAGATAGATATATTATCAAAATGGATAAAAAATATAAAATAAAAAAGGTCAAAGTAATAAAACTTTGACCTTTTTTTATTTTCTTAAAATACTATAGTTTAGCTTTTACTGAATCTTTTCCTATAAATTCTTTGTCATTTGCATTACTTACAATATTTTTTGAAATTTGCTCTGTTTGTATTGCTATATCTTTAGTTTCATTAGCAATAGAAGCATTTTCTTGAGTTTGTTGATCTAAAATAGTAACAGCATTATTAATTTGTTCAATTCCATGGAATTGCTCTTTTGTTAATGTTTCAACATCAGAAATAAGTTCTAGTGTAATACTAATTGAATCATTTAGGTGTGTATATCCATCAATCATCTCATCTGCAATATTTTTACCATTATTAGCTTTAGATGTTGCATTTTCAACAAGTTTTTTAATCTCATTTGCAGCTTCAGCTGATCTTGATGCTAAGTTTCTTACCTCTTGTGCAACAACAGCAAACCCTTTTCCAGCTTCACCAGCAGTTGCTGCTTCAACTGCAGCATTAAGTGAAAGAATATTTGTTTGGAATGCTATTTGATCAATAACACTAATAGCTTCACTAATTGCAGTTACTTCATTGTTTATCTCATCCATAGCTGCTGTTGTTTGATTTGCTAACTCTTGTCCTGCACTAACAGAAGATTTTACTTCATTACCATGAGAAGCCATTTTACTAACATTTTGAGTGTTATTTGAAATACTACTTGTCATTTGATCTAAAGCTGCTGCTGTTTCTTCTAAAGATTCTGCTGCTTGATTTGATGATGTACTTAACTGTTCAACATTTTTAAGTAAAATTGCAGAACTATTTTGTAATATTAATCCATTTGACTTATTTTCAACTAACATTTTATTTATAATATCTGTTAAATCATTTAAACCTTTAGATACTTCACCTAAATCTCCAGTTATCTTATGTGTAAAATCTAGTTTTGCATATGATTTAAGTGCCTCAGATATCTCATTTAAGTTACCTGATACTTTTGTTGCTACTATATTTAATAGATCATTAAATCCATTTTTAAGCTCTTCTAATCCTTTATTAGATGTTGAAACATTGATTTTTTGTTTCATTTGACCAGTTTTTGCAACTTCTACTGCATGTTTAACTGCATCAATTACTTTTGCATCTTCTTTTAAACCATCTTCTATTTTATTTAGATATTTATTAAAATCTTTTGCAATTATTCCAAACTCATCTTCAGAATCAATATCTATTTTTTTGTCTTTATTACCATTAGTATCCATTAAAGATTTAATTGCATTATTTAATTTTTTAATATTTGAGAATATATATTTATTTTGTAAAATATATATAACTATAAATGAAGATATAACCATAAACATAAATATAACAGAAAGAAGATTTATATTTTCAACTAAAGAGTTAACTTTTTGTGTTTTTTCTTTTGCTAATTTACTATACTCTTTTTCTAAAGTAGCTAAACCTTTAACAGCAGGAGAATCACTAATTTTAATAACTTTGTCAATCTGTTTTGGCATTTTTCCAGATTTTACTAACTTATAAGCATAATCAAGGTTATTTTTATAAAGTGTAAATACTTTTTCTATTGCATTTAATGCTTCTCTTTCTGTCTTTGTTAAATCTAATTTTCTATAATTTTTTAGAGTTGTTTTAAAATTTAAAAAATGTTTATTAAAACTTTTAAGTTGTTTTTCTTGTCCTCTAATTACGTAGTTTTTAAATTGATGAATCCCTCCACCATATCCCATTGAACTTTTTAATTCTGAAATATATGTATATCTCTTAACCACTTTTTCATTATAAGAATTCCATTCATTCTTAATAGAAGATGTACTATTCATATTTATAGATCCAATTATTACTGTTAATAGTATAGAAATCGAAAATATAACATTGAATTTTGTTTTTAAATTTGTATTGTTAAACATTTTTGCTCCAAATCGTTTATTTATTCATTATATATCTTTTTTGATTCAATAATGATAAATTTCTACTTTAATTAATTATTTCACATAAAAAAAGGTCAAAGTAGCTAAACTTTGACCTTTTTATTTTGTGTATTATATAATTATAGTAATTATTAACTACAGTGTCCACCACCACAACAAGAACCACCACTTTGTTCAGCTTTTGCTTTTTCTTGTGCTTCTTTATATGCTTGACCTTCAGGAGAACAAGCACTTACACCTGCTGGAAGATTTGGTTGAATAGAATCATTACCTATTTCACCATCTTCTTGTGATTTTTCTATATTTTCCCATAAAGCTTTTGCAGCTTCTTGGTATTTCTTACCAGTAACTGAATCTGGATAATAATATGCAACTGGTTTACCTTCATCTCCACCTACTCTAATAGATGGTTCAATTGGTATACTAGCAAGTACTTTTGTATCATACTCTTTAGCTAAACCTTCACAAGTACCTGTTCCAAATATATCTGATTCAGTATTACAAGATGGACAAACAAATCCACTCATATTTTCAACAATTCCAGCTACTGGAATATGTAACTTACTAAACATCTCTAAAGATCTTCTTGAATCATCAAGTGCAACATGTTGAGGAGTAGTTACATTAACTCCAGCAGCAACTGGTACACTTTGAGCTAAAGTAAGCTGTGCATCACCTGTTCCTGGTGGCATATCAATAACTAAACAATCTAACTCAGACCATAAAATATCTTGAAGTAGTTGCTGAATAGCTTTTTGAACCATAGCACCTCTCCATACAAGTGCAGCACCCTCTTCTACTAAAGATCCCATAGACATAACTTCTATTCCATAAGCTTTAAATGGCATAACTTTACCACCAATTATTTCTGGTTCAGTATGCTCTAATCCCATCATACGAGGGATATTTGGACCATAAATATCAGCATCTAAAAGACCTACTTTTTTACCTTGCATAGCAAGAGCAATTGCTAAGTTTACTGATGTTGTTGATTTTCCAACTCCACCTTTACCTGAACTAACCATAATAAAGTTTTTAACTTGTGGAGCTATATTTTTTCCACTTTGAGAATTACTTTGTTGTACTGGTGCTTTTGGTTTATTTATAGTGATTTGAACATTTGATACACCTAAAACACTTAGTTCTTTAGTAATATCAGCTCTAATTTGATCTTCTACTTCTTTTGCACTTGAAGTGATATCAACAAATATCATTGCCATACCATTTTCATATGCGATATCTTTAACAAAGCCAAACTCTACAATAGATTTTGTAAATCCTGGATATGTTACATTTGATAGTTTTTCTTTTATACTTTCAACAGTAATCATGAAAACTCCTTTTAATTATTTGTATTTTTTTGATTTTAACTAAATAAGATAAAAAAGGTCTTAATTAAAAGAACCTTTTTTCATTTTTATATTTATTAGCTATTATTGAGCTAATTCAGGATTATTTGCTACAATCTCTCTTGTAATTTTGTATGAACAAAACTTAGGTCCACACATAGAACAGAACTCTGCTTCTTTAAATACATCTTGAGGAAGTGTTTCATCATGAAGTTCTCTTGCTTTATCACCATCAAGAGCTAATTCAAACTGTTTGTTCCAATCAAAGTTATATCTAGCATCACTCATCTCATCATCAATATCTCTAGCACCTTTTCTTCCTCTAGCAATATCAGCTGCATGAGCTGCAATTTTGTATGCAATAATTCCATCTCTAACATCTTGTGCATCTGGTAAACCTAAATGCTCTTTTGGTGTTACATAACAAAGCATAGAACAACCATGCCATCCACCAACTGCTGCTCCAATAGCAGAAGTGATATGATCATATCCTGCACCAATATCAGAAACTAGTGGTCCTAAAATATAAAATGGTGCTTCGTGACAATACTCTTGCTCAAGCTTCATATTTCTTTCAATTTGATTTAATGGAACATGTCCTGGACCTTCAATCATAACTTGAACATCTTTTTCCCAAGCTTTAAGTGTAAGTTCACCTAAAACTTTAAGCTCATTTAATTGTGCTTCATCAGATGCATCAGCTAAACAACCAGGTCTTAAAGAATCTCCTAAAGATAAAGATACATCATATTTAGCACAAATATCTAAAATCTCATCATATGCTTCATAAAATGGGTTTTCTTTATGGTAATGCATCATCCAAGATGCCATAAGTGATCCACCTCTAGAAACGATTCCCATTTTTCTTTTTGCAATATTTGGCATATTTTCAAGTAAGAAACCAGCATGAATTGTGAAGTATGAAACACCTTGTTTTGCTTGTTTTTCTAAAGTTGAAAGCATAGCTTCAATTGTAAGATTATTAATATCATCACCACAATCATGGATTATTTGATAAATAGGTACAGTCCCAATAGGCACACTAGAGTGAGCAATTACTGCTTCTCTAATTGCATCTAAATCTCCACCAGTAGAAAGATCCATAATAGTATCAGCACCATATTTTAAACATACATCAACTTTTTCAATCTCACCTTGTATATCAGATGCAAGTGAAGATGAACCAATATTTGCATTTATTTTACATAATGATTTAATACCAATAGCCATTGGAACTAGGTTTTTATGATTTACATTAGCTGGAATAATCATTCGACCTCTTGCAACTTCACTTCTTACAAGTTCAGGGTCTATATTTTCTACTTTTGCAACATTTTTCATATCATCTGTGATGATACCTTGTTTAGCATAGAACATTTGTGTTCTTACTTTATCATTTTTGTGATTATCTAACCAACTTCTCATGAATATTTTCCTTTATAGTTCATACTACGAATAATTTTTCTGATTATATGTTTATTTTGCATAAAATTATCTTAAGGAATTTTAATAATTTATATTATTCATCATACGGATATATATTAATTAAATTTGGTTATAATAGCAAAAAACATAGGGTTAGTTTTGAAAAAGATAATTATATTAATATTTATACTAAAATCAATAGTATTTTCTAATGAAGATTTAAATCAAACATCATTGGATATGTTTTTATTTAAAATTGGATTTAAATCTTTAGCTAGTGAAGTAGAAGAACAAAGAAAAATATTAGATCAAAACAGTCTTGCTATACAAAAATTACAACAACAAATAGATCTTTTAAGTGATACTAAATCTAAAAATAAATTATCTTCAAATTTAAATATAGCTAATAATTATTCTAAAAAACAAAATACAAATTTAAATAATAAACTTGAACTTTTAAAAATTAAATTAAAAAAAGAATTAATAAATAAAAAAACTATACAAAAATTACCTTACAAATATGCAAAAGTAAAATATGACAACTTAAAAGTTCATGCAAAAGCAACAAGCCAATCAGAAGTAACTAAATATTTATCTAAAAATACTTTATTAAAAATTGAATATTGTGATAAATATCTTTGGTGTAAAATATATGATGAAGACTCATATGTTGCAAAGATTAGGCTAAAATTTTAAATTTTTAGATATACTTATAAAAATAATATAAGGTATATAAAATATGCAATTTAAAGAACTAGGATTAGACTCAAAATTACTAAATGCACTACAAGATTGTAATTATGAAACAACTACACCAATACAACAAGAGATCATTCCTCATATATTAAAAAATAGAGATGTACAAGCAATAGCACCAACAGGAAGTGGTAAAACTGCTTCTTTTGTATTGCCTATTTTACATAATCTATTAAAAAAAGATGATGAATATAAACTAAAAGCACTAATAATTGCTCCAACAAAAGAGTTAGCAGTTCAAATAAATCAAAATATAATAAAATATGCAAAATACACAACACTAAAATCTGAAGTTATTTTTGGTGGAACAAAAATGCAAACAGATATAAATAAACTTGAAAATCATATTGATATATTAGTTTGTACAACAGGTAGACTATCTCAACATCTAAAACAAAAAACTATAAATCTAGGACATATCGAATATTTAGTTCTTGATGAAGCTGATACTTTACTAGAGATGGGATTTATAAATGAAATAAATGAAGTATTAGAAGCTGTACCAGGAGATTCTCAAATATCACTTTTTTCTGCTACTATGCCAAAAAGTGTAAAAATATTAAGTGACAAGATATTAAAGAAAAAAGTGTGTGTAAATGTTGATAAAGTAAATAAAGCAACACATAAAATAGATCAAAGGGTATATTTTTTAAGTAAAGAGGAAAAAATTGATCTACTTTCGTATTTAATAGGTAAAAACTATCAAGATAGATTTATTGTATTTACAAGAACAAAACATATGGCAAAAATTGTATATGATGAACTTATAAAAAGAGGTCTAAAATGTCTAAATCTTCAAGGAGATATGACTCAAGCAGCAAGACTTAAATCAATAGCTAAATTTAAAGACCATAAAGCACAAGTTCTTGTAGCTACTGATATAACTGCACGAGGTATTGATATAGAAGCGTTAGAGTGTGTAATAAACTATGATATACCAAATAGTGTAGATGATTATATCCATAGGATTGGCAGAACTGGACGAGCTGGAAGAGATGGAGTTGCACTTAGTTTTGTAAGCCCTGCTGAAGTTCATAGTTTTACAGTTATTGAAAAAACATTACAATTTAAAATGACAGAAGTTTATGAAGAGGGATTTTCAAATCGTAG
>Ga0256843_1003860_pt1 | contig 10224 bp, 3 predicted proteins | sample AlvinellametaG_FD_191572 | JGI IMG/M metagenome (GOLD analysis project Ga0256843, IMG submission 191572) | Pompeii worm associated microbial communities from hydrothermal vent at the East Pacific Rise, Pacific Ocean - Alvinella | ecosystem: Host-associated > Annelida > Integument > Unclassified ... | reverse complement strand
TTTGACCCTGTAAATTTATTCTTGAAAAATGATCAATACCACCATCATCATCACAAGCTAATAAACTTAAAGCGCCGCAAGTCCCTGAATATATCGCCATTCCGGTATCGGTTATAGGCGAATTTTGAACATAACTTGTTTCTACTGTTACCTCTCCATTGGCCGGAACAACTACCGAATACCATATATCGCTTCCCAAGTAATTGGCACAGGTTGGTGCAGGCATTTCACCTGAATCAGTTGCGTATATTATATCTCCTATTTCATAATTATTAGCTCCTGTTAATGGAATAGCTCCTGTACAAAAGTCATTAGGAACAGTACCGGGCATATTTGAAGATCCTTCTAATGCTATGCTAAAATCATCATCATAAGCTCCATTATACCAGACTCTTAAATAATATGTTGTATTATGGTTAATTACATTGCTATAATAATTTTGATCTGAACTATACAAACTACATTCTAATTCGTTTTCACAACTACTCCATAATGAAGTTTTAATTTTATCGGCATTTACACCTGTTAATTTAACGGAAATACTATTATTTTCCCATGACGGAACGGTAAAAGCATACCAAACATCTAGTGCATTTGAAGCACAATTTGTATGAGTCGCAACTCTTGAATCGTTTGTTGGGTACAACATATTTTGCACTGTTTCATGTCCGGCACTTCCTCCATTTGGATAAACGGTTAAATAAGTAGGTGTTCTACAATTATCATTTTCAGGAGGTGTAGGATGCAAAGCTTCAAGCACAATATTAAAATTTCCAATGGAATTGTAACTATGCCAAACTTGCAAATAATAGGTTGTTCCGTAAGATAAATTTTCATATTTACCTCTATTTGTCGAATGATTATCAGCTTGAATACCGGAACTAATATCGCATGAATTCCATAATTTTGAATATATTACATTTCGTATGTCGCCACTAAAAATTACTTTAAATCCGTTTACACCGGGAGGTAAAACTACCTTATACCAAAGATCTCTATTACCTAGTGAGTTCCTAGTGGCATAAGCATTGGTTTGAGCTAATTCGTGTCCGGCACTTTGTTCAAAAGGATAAACTTGTAATTCAACTGCATTATCACAATCTGAATTAAAAATCATTTGTGGTAATTTTTCTAAAACAATATTAAAATTTCCTGCATGAGTTTGATATAATGATACTTTTAACAAATAAGTTCCAGGAGAAAGATTGATAAAGCCATGAATATTATTACGACCTTGGCAATCAATTTCATTTCCATTACATGAATCATAAAGAGTTGTTTTAATTTCGCTAGCTTCTGCACCTGAAAAAATGGCAACAAATCCTGTTTCGGTATTTGGAATAGTGACTGAGTACCATAAATCTTTATAAGTTCCCCAGCTAATACAACTACTTCTAACACCACTATTAATGGCATTAGCACAAGACTGAGCCAATTCATGTCCTGCTCCTAAACCACTATCATATAATGGTAAACTAATAGCTCCTGAACACAAATCATTTGGTAATAAAGTTGGCAAATCTTCTAATACAATATTAAAATCGCCTTCTTGTGTTTCGTCATGCCATACTTGCAAATAATACGTTGTGTTTGGATTTAACCCTGTAAATGTATGAGAAGAGGCATTTGTAAAAGACATTACCTCATTTCCTCCACAAGCATCCCAAAGAGCCGCTTCTATTCTATTTCCGGTTGCGCCTCCATATTTAGCTACAAATCCGGTTTTACCTGCCGGAATAGTAACCTCATACCATAAATCTAAATTATAAGGTCTTGAATCCGCTACCGAATAAATGCCACTATCGACCGCATTTGTGGTAGATTGAGACAACTCGTGTCCTGCTCCTCCTCCAACAGAATAAATAGGTAAACTAATCGCACCCGAACAGTAATCATTTATTAATGGAGTAGGCAAACTCTCGACTACAATATTAAAATTTGATGTCCGGTCTCGTCGTATCCATACTTGCAAATAATATGTTTCACCTGGTGTTAGACCTGAAAATACATTTGTTGCCTCAGAAAAATAATGATGAGCTATCTCGTTGCCATTACAGGAATCCCAAAGTCCTAATCCTAAACTGGATCCTACTTGTGTATTGGGAAGATTTACTGAAAAACCATGTTCACCGGCAGGTACTGTTATAGCGTACCATAAATCTTTTGAAGAATAATTACTATGACCATACATGCCACTATTAACAGCAAAACGTGGACGTTGTAATATTTCGTGACCGGCTCCGCCACCAAATGGATATACTGTAAGATTCATAGCTGTATCACAAAAATCATTGGTTAAAAATGCCGGCAATTCTTCGATAGCAATTGCAAATTCAGCAGAGAAAAAACGACTTCTTCTTATTTGTAAATAATATGTCTGTCCGGATGTTAAATTTGTGAAATATTGACTTTCATCATATGATGCTCTTTTAGAAATTATTTCGTTTCCATTGCAAGCGTCCCATAATGAGGTGGCAATATTTGGATGAGAACCATACCTATTGGGAAGAGTTTTAGTCATAAAACCGGTTTGTCCTGCCGGAACAGTAATTTCATACCATACATCAATTGAATCATCAAAAGGAATAATATTATTTGTATTGCTATCTGTAGCATATACCAATGATTGAGTATATTCATATCCGGTGCTTCCTCCATTTGGATAAACGGTTAAAGGCAAACTATTGCTACATGTATCATTTGGCAAAATTCCTTCAACATAAATTGAAAAATCACCATAATTAGAATTATCATCTCGCCAAATTTGTAAGTAATAAGTCTGTCCACCCGTTAAACCGGTAAATGAAGCATCATTTGCATAAGATTGACAACTTATTTCATTTCCATTACAAGCATCCCATAAGGCAGCTTCATACAATTCTGCATGTGTACTTAGTATTTTTACTGTAAAATGGCTATTACCTTGTGGAATAGTAACAGTGTACCACAAATCGAAATTACGTCCGACATTATCACAACCGGGATGCACGCCACTATCAGTAGCAAAAGTAATTTGTTGTTGTAGCGCATTAGCACTTCCTTGATTTAACATTTGAAAAGGTAAATTAATTGCACCGGCACAAGTATTATTTTGAGGTGGTGTATTTAATGATTCTAAAACAATATTATATTCACCTAATTTTTGCAAATCCAATGAAACTTGTAAATAATAAGTTTGCCCTGAAACAAGTCCTGTAAATATATGTGATTCATTTTCTGTGTGACAGAACAATTCTGAATTTGCACTACAATCTGACCATAAAGCTGTTTTAATATAGTCGGCTTTATCGCCTGAAAATAATGCTTTAAATCCGGTTTCACCATTTGGAATTGTAACACTATACCAATTATCAAAACTATCTCCACTGATATTACAAGATGCGCGAACGCCACTATCCGAACCTAATAACAAATTTTGTGCAATTTCATTCCCAATACCATTATTAACCGGATGTATAGGAATAGGCATTGCTGTTCCGCAATCGTTGTTAGTTGGAACAGTTGGTAATTCTTCTAGTACAACATTAAAACTACCTCTATTATTTATTTCCAACCAAGCTTGTAAATAATAAGTTGTACCACCTTGTAAGCCGGTATATATATGATTTGTGTTTGTATTACAAGCAATTTCACTACCACCGCAGGCATCCCACAATGCAGTTTTTACGAAATCGCCTTTATTTCCGGAAAATTTTGCAATAAAACCGGTTTGAGAGGTAGGAATTGTTACTTCATACCACACATCTATTGTTCTGTTTGGTAAATTGGTGTCGCATGAGGCATGATGATTTTCATCATAAGCATTATGTGTTTCTTGCACTGTTTCATTGCCTGTTCCGTTATTATATGGGTATAATGATAATGGTATGGCACCTGCACATGCATCATTGGGTAATAATGGTGGTATTTTTCTAATAGCTATTTCAAAATCATCAACTAAATAATCATCCATCCACAATTGCAATAAATAAGTTTGCCCACTATTTAATCCTGTAAATAGTTTCCGTTGCCCTTGATCAATACAAGCTAATTCATTACCACCACAACTATCCCAAAGTGCCCCTTTAATTGATCTGCCATGATAGTCAAATATTGCTTCAAAACCTGTTTCTCCGGCAGGAATAGTTACTTCATACCATAAATCCATATTTACCCCTGTATTATCACATGAAGGGTGTGTGCCACTATCCATAGCATAAACCATTGTTTGGCTTAGCATATTTGAATATGCATCTTGGCTATTATATACCGTCATTGGCATGGCATGAGAGCAATCATCATTTTGTGGTGGAGATGCTATTGTTTCAACTTTTATATCAAAATAATATGCTATACTTCGAAAGATTGACACTTGCATAATATATGTGTGCCCTGATGTTAAACCATCAAAAATATAATGCATGGGTGCTCCTGAGCCACCGTTATAACAATCTACAACATTTCCATTACACCCATCTCTTAATGTAACCCCGAAATTTGATCTGTTATAATAACTTGGTGAAGTAAAAAAAGCTTCAAAACCGGTTTCTCCTGCCGGAATAGTAACTGAATACCAGAGACTATGTAATCCTTGTGCAACACAAGAACCGGCATTAGAGGTATCGGTTGCTAAAATACTACTTTGTCTTACTTCGTTTCCATTACCTGTACCACTTGGATAAACCGTTAAATTCAGCGGAGTACTACAAGTAGTATTAGTTGGGACAGGAACATTCTCTAATAATATGTCAAATGTGTCAGTTCTGTAAATATCTGAAATTTGCAAAATATAAGAACTTCCCGGTGATAAGCCTGAAAAAGTATATTTATATTTCCGGTTTTGAGAATCGCCTTCAATACAAGTAATTTCGGCACTACCACAAGTATCATAAAGTGCCAAATGTGAATTATAAGCATTATCTTGATCTAAAATTACCACAAAAGCTGACTGGTTTGCATCAAGTGTAATAGAGTACCATAAATCTAACGCAGGTCTGTTTGAATAAGTTGTTTGACATGAAGGAGTTGTACCACTACTTGATGCGTATAAAAAACTTTGTGATAATTCATTTCCATGTCCCTCACCAATAGGATAAATGGGTAAAGATATTGGTGTACTACATTGGTCATTTGATGGTAAAGATGGTAATGATTCAATAGCTATAGTATAGTTATCTGAAAATATAGAAACAACCGTCCAAACTTGTAAATAATAAGTATCACCCGGTGTTAAACCTGTATAAACATTTTCTGATGAATAATACGAACCGCAAGAAACTAGATTTCCCCCGCAACTATCCCATAAAGCATGATACATCCTTTTATTATTATGATTAAACGTATCAGTGAAATTTACTACAAAACCTGTTTCTCCAGCAGGTACTGTAACAGTATACCATAAATCTTTTAATGTACTTTCCCAAGCACAAGAAGAAGACCTTATTCCACTAAATGTTGCCAACAAATTACTTTGACTTAGTTCGTTTCCTGCACTATTTCCATTAGGATAAACAGCTAGATTTATCGCGTCACTACAAGTATCATTAGTTGGTAAATCAGGTAAAGTTTCAATTAAAAATCCGGCGTCCAACTTAATTTCTTCCTTTGACCAAATTTGCAAGTAATATGTTTGTCCCGGTGTTAAGCCTGTAAAAATATGATTATTATCGTTTGATGTTCCGCATGCTGACACTTGCGTGCCGCCACAGCCATCCCATAATGTCATTTTTGTAAAACGAGCCATCCAATATTTATACATTTCCACATGAAAACCTGTTTCTCCTGCAGGTAAAGTTACTTCATACCATAAATCAGGATATGAATTACTTCCACTAGCACAAGACGAATGTGTACCACTATCAGTTGCCAATATTGTACTAAATAATGTTTCATTTCCTTGCCCTGTGTTATTTGGATAAATATTAACGGCTATAGCATTATTACAATTATCATTAGTAGGTGCCGGTAATAATTTTTCAACCTTAAAAAAATTATGATATCTTATTGATGCATTTACCCAATACATTTGTAAATAGTATGTATGCCCGGGTGTTAATCCTGTATATGCATTTACTGTATTATAAACGACACCATCACATGCAATTTCTGTCCCTCCACAACTATCCCAAAGAGCAGTATGACTTTCTAAGTTATTTAGTATTACTTGAAAACCGGTTTCATTTGCAGGAATGGTAATAGCGTACCAAACATCTACAAAACTTTGTGATGAGCTATAACAGGATGGATGGACACCACTATCTGTTGTATTATTACTTACTTCTCTCCAATTATTAGCATTATGCTCATCAATATTTATAGGTAATGCCAATGAACAATCACTATTGCCGGGCATAATAATCGGATCCGATGACATAGATGACAGATTTTCATTAATATTTTCAATATTTTTTAATGAATAACTATTATTTATCAGCTTCGGTTCAATAGGATTTCCGGCATAAGAAGCATGCCAGTAAATTGATAATATAAAAAATAAAGTAAGTTTTAATAATTTCATGATTAGAATTTTAATAAATAGAATCAAAATTAAAAAAAAAAATGGATAACAAATCGATGTTATCCATTTTTTATTAACATATTTGTATTTTAATGCATCTTTCTACGTTTACGCTCCGCATTTAAGAGTTGTAATTCGCGACTGGTTTGTCCTGCAACCGAGGTATTTTCTTCGGCGCGTCTGATCAAGTAAGGCATCACGTCTTTTACGGGACCAAACGGAATATATTTACTTGTATTATAGCCTTCTTTGGCCAAATTAAAAGTGATATGATCACTCATGCCCAGCAATTGCCCGAACCAAATACGCTTATCATCTTTTGCCAATTGGTGCTTTTCGATTAATTGCATCAAATAAAAAGCGCTGTCTTCGTTATGCGTACCGGAATAAATGGTCATATCGTTAACATTTTCGACCATATACGCTTGTGTATCATCATAATTTTTGTCTGTTGCAGCTTTATCAATGCAAATAGGGTCTTCGTAACCCATTTTTTCGGCGCGTTCACGTTCTTTTTCCATATAAGCACCACGTACTAATTTCATCCCTATTTTAAAACCTTTTTCTTTGGCTCTTTTGTGCAATTCTTTTAAATATGGTAGGCGATCCTTACGATATAGCTGTAAGGTGTTGAATACAACAGGCTTTTCTTTATTGTATTTTTCCATCATTTGTTCGACCAAATCATCTGCAGCTGTTTGCATCCAAGTTTCTTCGGCATCAATCATTAACGGTACATCATTTTCATAAGCTTTTTTGGCTAATTGATCATATCTGTCAACTACTCTATTCCACTCAGCTTGTTCTTCGGAATTAAGTTCTTTACCGGCAGTAATTTTTTCATAAATAGAGAAACGTCCTAAACCCGTAGGCTTAAATACCGCAAAAGGGATCTCTTTCCGGTGCTTGGCAAATTCGATTAATTCTAAATTTTTGCGTAAAGTATTGTCAAAACTTTCTTCTTTTTCAGAGCCTTCAACCGAGTAATCAAGTATGCTATATACTCCTTTTTCATAGAGTTTATCAACCAATGGCAAACTATCATCTTCGGTTACGCCGCCACAAAAATGGTCAAAAACCGTTGTTTTGATAATGCTTTCGACAGGAAAATGGTGTTTTAAAGCAAATTTGGTAACGCCTGTACCCAATTTCACCAAAGATTCACTCTTTATCATTTTAAACAGCCAATAGGCTTTTTCTAATGCCGCATCAGATTTTATTGCAAAAGCGACTTCTGTATTGTTAAATATATCTTTGTTCATTTGATTTACATTTTACTTCAAAAATATAAATATTTAATGACTAAAATATGATAATTATTAGTATTTTTAGCCAAATTTATAAGCAAATAAATCATGTATTATTATAACGCACCGGCATGGAAAAGACTACTTCTTGAAATTCACAAATGTAACTACTCAAAAATAATTGTAATTACAGATGTGAACACGCATGAATATTGCTTCCCGGTTTTAGAAAAGAAAGTGGATTTTAATTATGAAACGATAACTATTTCATCAGGAGATGCCAGCAAAAATATTGATACACTACAATACATTTGGCAACAACTTTTGTCTGTTGGCGCAGATAGAAAGTCGCTAATCATCAATTTAGGTGGTGGTGTAATCTCTGACATTGGCGGTTTTGCAGCCAGTACATACAAGCGGGGTATTGATTTTATACATATTCCCACTTCTCTTTTGGGAATGATTGATGCTAGTATTGGAGGTAAAAACGGGATTAATTTTATGCATGCCAAAAATCAAATAGGAGTTATTAATTTGCCCAAAATGATTATTATTGACGAAACGTTTTTGCATACACTCCCCTCTAATGAATTTGACTCCGGCTTTGCCGAAATGCTTAAACACGGATTGATAGCAGATGAAAATTATTGGCTTGAACTTATTGATTATAAGAAATCTAATGATGGAAATTTACTAGCATTAATTCAAAAATCAGTAGCTATAAAAAATGCAATTATAACAGAAGATCCCTATGAAAAAGGCTTACGTAAAGCATTAAATTTTGGACATACCTTAGGGCATGCGATAGAAAGTTTTATAACTTATTCAAAAAAACAGCCAATTTCGCATGGACATGCTGTTGCACTTGGAATGATCTTGGCTACATATATTTCGCACAAAAAATTATCACTTCCTAAAACAATTGTAAACAATACGAAAAAAAATATACTTGAAATTTTTAAAGCTATTCCGTTTAATCAACAAGAAATTAATGAGATTATAGAATTGTTGAAATATGATAAAAAGAATGAAAACGGAGAAGTGTTATTTGTTTTACTTAATAAAATTGGCGAACCTGTCTTTAATCAACGTGTTTCAAATACCATAATCAATGAAGCTTTTGCTTATTATTTGTCATAATAAAATCAAAAAAAAAGCGAAAAGAAGTATTCTTTTCGCTTTATTTTTAATATTTCTATTAAAGATTAAATCAATTCTTTAAAAATTGTATGCATTAATCTTTTCTTATCATTAATACTTTCTTCTAACGAAATCATTGTTTCAGTACGAATAATACCATCAATATCATCTATTTTAAAGATAATTTCTTTAGCATCTTGAGTATTTTTAGCTCTTATTTTACAGAAAATATTAAATTTTCCCGTTGTAATATGTGCAACAGATACAAAAGGTATTTCTTCTAATCGGTTAAGGACAAATCTTGTTTGAGAAGTTTTAGAAAGATAAATTCCCACATAAGCAATAAATGAATAGCCTAATTTATCATAGTCAAGTATTAAAGTTGATCCCTTAACTATACCGGCTTCTTCCATTTTACGAACACGAACGTGTACAGTCCCGGCAGAAATCAATAATTTTTTGGCAATTTCTGTAAAAGGAGTTCTTGCATTGTCAATCAACATATCCAATATTTGCAAATCGACTTCGTCTAAGTGTATTTTTCCCATCTTTTGTTATTTTATTTATTTTGGGCAAATATATAAACTTTTTTTTAATTATCGTCAATCAATCATAATTTTTATTGAATTATACATAATTAATTAGATATTATTTGAATTAGTCCATTATTAGCTATCCTTCCCGAACTAAACGATCAATCTTTTGCTATAAGAAAAAATTATACCACATGTGTAAATTAATGATTATCAGCTATTTATATATTTATGTTAAAGTTAGAGTTAGGTGTGTTTTTGAAGAATATTGTTATTAATTTGATTAATTTAATACAGTCGATACATTTGTTTTATAAATTACATTTGTAAAATACAACAAAAATGCAGATATTTGCATTTGTAAACAAAAAGTATATGGATATTTCAGAAAGAATAAAACAAATAATGGATCATTACAATTTAAGTTCAGCAGAATTTTCTCAAATTGTAAAAGTTCAAAAGAGTAGCATCTCTCACCTACTCTCCGGAAGAAACAAACCATCGTTTGATTTTATCAATAAACTGGCAAAAGCTTTTGCTGATATCAATATAGAATGGTTTGTTACAGGTAATGGTAATATGCTTAAAGAGATGGGGTTAAATGATGAGGGTATCCAATTAAATGAAGAAAAATCACTAAAAACCAGTGATGTAACTAACAAAAAGACTTCTAATGGTTCTGAAAATATAATAATAACTGAGACAAATAGCACAGAAAAATCTCCACAAAAAATAAGTGAGCCAAAAAATGACTCACCTACATCAATGCTGTTAATATTTGATGACGATACTTTTAAAGTGCTACGCC
>Ga0256843_1003859_pt1 | contig 10224 bp, 7 predicted proteins | sample AlvinellametaG_FD_191572 | JGI IMG/M metagenome (GOLD analysis project Ga0256843, IMG submission 191572) | Pompeii worm associated microbial communities from hydrothermal vent at the East Pacific Rise, Pacific Ocean - Alvinella | ecosystem: Host-associated > Annelida > Integument > Unclassified ... | reverse complement strand
ACTCTTGGGTGGCTACCAACAGGTCGCCCTGGGCCTCGGCCATGGTAACGCTGGAGAGAGTCACCAGGGGCTGGCCTGTGGAGACATGACTGCCAAGGCGGACATGGCGCTTTATAACCTGGGCCTTGATGCGTGGTGTGACCTGGCTGGAGGCGTAAGCATTGAGCCGGATCTCCCCCGGGGCTTCGATCTCTGTGGGAATGGGGTGAAGGGTCAATCTCTCCACCCGGATCCCGGCACTGTGGCGCTGTTCGTCATTCAGATGAACACGGTTTTCCTCTTCATGACCGTGTTCATCCTGATGCTCATTTTCATGGCCATGTTCATCGCCGTGGTTAGCCTCTGATGATTCCTCAGCATGGTCGTGATCATGTTCATCCGCAGCGGAAAGCGGATTGGCGTAAAGGAAGATGAGGGTCAGGAGGCAGAGGCTCCATTTGTTAATATGCATTGGTTACTGCTCCTTCGATGTTTTGTTCAGCCACGGGCTCAGGGTGCCGGAGGCGTTTAGCCACTCGACCCAGGCGTCCCACAGATCGCCGTGAAGTCTGACCCCCGCGATTTGTGTATCCAGGGTCTGTTGCACCTGCAGAAGGTAGTCGGTGGTGCTCATCTCACCGGCTTGCCACTGGGTCTCCAGCAGATCGATACGTTGTTGCAGACTGGTCTGTCCCAGAGAGACCCACAGGGACCAGGCATCGGCCACCAGTTTGTAACGCTTACGCGCACTCATGAGTCGGGCCAGTAGATTCCGGTAGGCTTGATGCGCCTCCTGCTCCGCCTGCAGCGCCTCTGCCTGTGCGGCATCTACAGTGCTGCGAAAATCGTTTCTGATCTGAAGCGGGATGGAGAAAGTGAGCGCAACCAGGTTTTCGCTGGCTTCGCGTCCTGCTCTCAGACCGAAGGTGGGATCGGCCTTGCGCGCCTGATCCGCGGCATGAATCTGCTGCCGGGCTGCACCAGCCATCTGTTGGGCGGCTTGCACCTGTGGATGATTCCGGGCGAGGGCCTCATCATCCGAGGTGTGGGGCAGCGCAGCGGGTAGCCGGTCGGGAAACTTGACGCCGCTGCCTGATATCTGGCCGCTGAGACTGAAAAAGTCACTTCTGGCCTGGATGAGTTCAGCGCCATTGCCGGCGTGCTGCATGACCGCTTCTGCCAGCGACAGACGGGCCAGTTCCATCTCCGCCTGTGGAATGTCCCCGGAGGCATGACGCTGCTCCGCGAGCCGGGCGAAGCGCTCCAGTATCCCGGTTCGGCGCTTGGAGAGAGTGGTGATTTCGTGGTGGGTGGAGATCCTGCCTAGCGCATTGAGCAGCTCGGCCGACTTCGTCAACCGCAGGGCGGCAACGCGTGCTCGGGCGGCATTCAGTTCCGCCTGCATCGCCTGTTTCAGGGCGTCCTGTTTATCGTACCAGTCAATGGTCTGGCTGATGCCGAGGGTGTAGGTGCTGATGTCGGTGCGCTCGGCCTCCAGCTCCAGCTCCGGATTGTTCAGCGGCAGACCGGCGCCGACAAGCCGTGCCTGAGCAGCGTCCACGGCAGCTTGAGCCGCCTCTATCTCAGGGTTTGATTCCAGTGCGCGGTTGATGATGGCAGCCAGTTGCTGAACTTCCATGTCATGGGGTGATTGCCCCTTGGAAAGCGCCGCTGGTGTCCAGGCAGTAAGGGTTAATAGGCAGGCGAACAGGCCTGCAGGCGTGCAGATGGAGAACGACATAACCTGAATTCCGTAAGTTCGTAAACAACGAGAACCCGTTACAAACGCTAACCTGGCAAGCAGCAGGTGGGTTTATAGCAGGCGCGGGTGAGACGAAAATCAGGCAGAGATTGGAGGGCGGAAAAGGAACGCAGGGGGGGAGGAGACTATCGAAACAGGATAGGTAGTCCGCAAAATGCCACGATCGGCTGACAGTTTAATCGCTTCAGCCCTGTTCAGGCCGAGGAGATGGATGATTCCGTGACAGCAGTGGTCGCTGTCGCTCGCATCGTCCATATCGGCCGGGTTTGTTGCGTGATCGCCAATCGCGTGAGTCTGGTCCGTCAACAGTTCATTATGCACATCAGCGGCCAACGCCATCCCATAACCGAGGATAGAGACGACCAGCCATGTGATTAACAGACGACGAAGCATTGGTAATGATTTCGGAGTTAACTGAAGCGGCCAATCTAGAGTGCACGACTCAGTTAGTCAACCTGGAAACGGGAAGGTTCCGGCAGGTATCGAGCATTGTCCTTCACTGGCCGCTTGGGAACAGCGCGTCGATAATCGGGCAGTTAACGACCGAATAGTTATCTCCAGTGCATTTAATAGACATCTCGTTCAGCGCATTGTGGAGCCGCTTGAGATCATTGGTTTTTCTCTGCACCTCTCTGACGTGCAACACGGCTATGGAACCACTGATTTAATCGGTTACTCCGGCCATGAAGATGGGATAATCCGAGCGGCGATATCGAGACAGAGGACTCTGACATGTAGCAACCTGGCCCAGCCTCACTGGGCCAAGAGCGACAGCAATGCATCACGCGTAAGGCGGCATTTCTGAAGTGAACGGAGGCCCTGGTATCCTGGCCAGAGCTGGCGTCGCTCATCGAACCGCATTACCCCAAGGGCAAGCGAGGCCGCCCATCGGTGGGGCTGGCTCGGATGCTGCGGCTCTATTTCCTCCAGCATTGGTTCTCGCTCCCGGACGAAGCGGTGGAGGATGCGATGTACGATATGCCGCTATTCCGGCGAAAAAATCGCCCGATGCTGGGGGGCGGCTGGGATCGATTAATTTATCAGCGCTCCCTTAGGATGGTCGGTAGGTTTGACTTCAGTCGAACACAGAATGATGAGACAGAGTTAGGTGGCAGCTGAACTTTCTCAATGGCCCGGCGACTGGTTGCTCCACGCCGCAGGTCGCTATCCCTCACGACCAGCCATCTGGCTGGCGGATCGACAGGTCAGCTATGCGGAACTTGAACAGCAAGTGGCGCGCTTCAGCCGCCGCCTGCCGCTGGAGCCGGCCGATCGGGTGGTCGGTCTGCTTAGTGCCGACCCCCAGTTGCTCCTATTGCTTTTGTATGCCGGCGCGCGACTGGGGGTCGCGCTGCTGCCGCTCGATCCGCAACTGGCGCCAGAGCGGCGTCAGCGCCTGTTGCAGCAGAGCGGCTGTCGTCTGCTGATTACCGATCAGCCCTCTGCCGATCACCCTGCGGGAGTCAGGCTGATTCCTGCAGCCTACCTGTTGGGCGATAGTGGGGCAGGGCCAGTTCCAATCTGCAAAGTGGTGCCGAGTGACTCCCCCGACCGAGTCCTGCTGATTATCGCCACCAGTGGCAGCACAGGCGACCCCAAAGGGGTGATGCTCTCGGCATCCAGCCTGGCTGCCAGCACCGCTGCGGTCAACGCCGCGCTGGGGCTGGGCAGCGCCGACCGTTGGCTCAATTGCCTACCGTTCTACCACATCGCCGGGCTGGCGATCCTCTATCGTTGTTTGCGCGCAGGGGCGGGGGTGGTGTTGCAGCAGGGATTTGATGTGGTGCGGGTGTGGGATGCGCTGCATCGCTATCGGGCAACCCATATCTCGCTGGTGCCAGCGATGCTGTCACGGCTGCTCGATCATGCCGAAACCTGTTCGCCCCCCGACAGCCTGAGAGTGGCGTTGATCGGCGGTGGCCCGCTTTCACCCCGACTGGCGCAGCGCGCCCGGCAGCTGGGCTGGCCACTGGTGATCAGCTACGGCATGAGCGAGACCGGCTCCATGTGCCTGATGGATGACAGCCAGCAGGCGGGATTAGAGGCCGGTGTGGTGGGTGCGCCGCTGGCCGGTTTCGAGCTGCAGCTGAACGGGGTGGGGCGGATACGCCTGCGAGGCCCGGCACTGATGGTCGGCTACGCCAATCCCCAGCTGCAGCCGGGCGCTGGGCTGGAAAATGGCTGGTTCGAGAGCGGCGACCTGGGGCAACTGAGCGAACAGGGGCAGCTGCGCCTGCTGGGGCGGGCCGATGATATGCTGATCAGCGGCGGCCGCAATATCCACCCGCAGGAGGTGGAGCAATGCCTGCAGGCCTGCCCTGGGCTGACGGCTGCCGCCGTGACATCGAGCCATGATCCAGTCTGGGGTGAGCAGCTGGTGGCCTTCTATGTGGGGGATATCTCCTGCGATGCTCTTGAGCAGTGGGCGAGGGAGCAACTCCCTTCTGCACTGCGTCCCAGACGCTTTGTCCAGCTCGAATCTTTACCCTGCAACCGCATGGGCAAACTCGATCGACAGGCTCTGAAGGTGCTTGCTAATTGAGCAGCTGACAGGTCTGCGTGGAACGCCCTAATACCCCCTTTTGGATGCTTTTTCAGGGCAGTGCTTGGCAGCCGGAGTTTTGTCGGTGGGGAGTCTATTCCCCTGTACTGGCGGGCCTGACATCGCTGTAGTGGTGCATCAGCGCTCGTACCGCCTCGCGCAACGCAGCTTCGGTCTGACGGCGGCCAGAAAACCCGCAGCGGCTCGCTGTCTCTGCCCAGCTGTGGTGCTGTACCGCCTTCACTAGCAGCAGTCTCTCCATCTCAACTGCCAGTGGCGCTCCATCCCGCAGCCCCTGCAGGGTCAGGCGGTGGATTGGCGGCAGGGTGATCTCGAACCCCCGTCTGGCGAAGGCGAATGCCTGCAGGTCGAGCCAGTCCTGTGGATCGAGCGCGATGGCTGGCCGGGCAGGGGGGCAGCTCAGCAGCTGCAGCGCCAGGGTCGGATCGAGTTCGCGCAGTGGATCGCCCAGCATCTGAGGCAACTGCTGGTGAAAGCGTCGGTGTGCCAGCTGCAAGATCTGCCGCCCCTCGCTGGAGATCGGCTGCACTACCAGCAGTGAATGGCTGCCGCTGCTGGCGCCGCGTCTCAGGCCGATTCGCAGTGGTGAAAAGCTGCGCTGTTGCCAGAATTGCAGTAGCTCCGGGGTCGCGCCAAAGCTGGCCCCCAGGTAGTCGAGGCGCTGTTCGTTGGCCATCTCACCGGCCAGCCCGAGCAGGCGGGAGCCGATGCCGCGGCGCTGTAGCTTGGGGTGGACGGCGATGCGCATGATGCGTGCGCCGCGCAAGCAAGCGCCTTGTTGCATGCCCAGGTGAGCGCTGAGGGACTGGGCTAGTAGGTGGCCTCGTGGGCGGCGCTCACCGAGGCGGATTGCCTCCGCCATCTCAGCGGAAAAACCGCCCTCGAGAGCCACCAGCGCGGTAGCGATGATGCGCCCCTGCTGGCGTGCGACCGCGATCTGCAGATTGGGGCCATCCAGCAGCTGATAGAGGTCGAGGGGCGAGGTGCGGTAGTGGGCCAGGACCAGTAGACCGAACAGATCGGTGAGAGATTGTCTATCTGCGATGAGCTGGTCCCGCTCGAGCCACTCAAATTGCAGCGCCTGCTCTCGGCCCTGCGGCGGTACTGCAATCTTTGCCGGCGTGGCGTCCAGCGCCAGGGCGCGGAACAGGAAGCGTTCCAGCGGGTCATCCGGGGACCAGCGGATTGGCTGTTCGAGGTGGATCTCCCGCCACTGGGGGCAGCGTTCACTCAGATGCTGGCGGAAACGCACTGCAAAACCTCGACCGTTCCCCTCGTAGCCGTGGATGGTGGTGGCGAAGGCGATGCGCGGATAGCGCTCCAGCAGCTGTTCGAGCAGGGGAGTGGGGATGGCCGCCGCTTCGTCCACCAGCAGCAGACTGGTCTTGCGAGGTGAGTGGATCAGTTCATCCGGCGCGGCAAACTGGATGCGGCCCTGTTGATCGTGGATCGTGCCACGCCCGACTTCTGCGTCTGGCAGTAGCCGAGCCGCCTGTTGGAACAGGGCGTCGCAGGCCCCCAGACGAGGGGCGGTGACGCTGATCTCGCTGCAGCTGTCCCCTAGCAGCAGCCGTGCTGCGGCGATCCCCAGAGCCGCGCTTTTGCCACGGCCGCGGTCGGAGATCAGTACCACTGGCCGGCGGCGGTGACCGGTCATGCAGTGCTGGATCGCCCCCACCGCCTCGGCTTGGTCCTGGGTGCGGCACTCCGGGTCATTCGGCGCTGCAGATGGAGAAGCTGGCAGAGGAACGGGCAGGGGTGGCATGGGGTGATCCTGTTGCAGGATCAGGCTTGCCGAATCCTCCCGGATGATCTCCGCTAGGCGCTGCAGAAAGCGTCCGGCGAGTGGCTGATCCTCAAAACCGGCCACTCGGATACGCGCCTGCTGTGGATCGGGGTAGTTGCGCCACTCGTCCAGCGGCGGGGCCAGCAGCAGCAACAGACCACCGCCACGCAGGGTGCCCGATGCGGCGCCAAACAGGTTAGGGTCGAAGCCGCTGAAGGCGTCGTAGACCAGGTGTGAGCTCTCCCCACCGAGCCAGCCGACCGGACGCCCCGGGGGGGATGCCTGCAGCCCTTCCGGGGCCTGCCCGCCGATCCAGCGACACTCCGGCAGCAGGGCCTGGTGGATGATCTCTGTGGTAAGTTCATGGCACCACGGCTCTGCCCCTGAGACCACCACCAGCCGCCGCCGATTACCGCTGCGGGCCTCGGCCAGCAGTACCCTAATCTGTTCGATGGGGAGTTTCATGGGCGGGATGATAGCGCCTCGGCCGGGTTTGATCAGGAATATGCATTCGGATGGGGTTTCGCAGTAGTATGAGGAACCTTAACTCCCGCCGCTCAACAGGCCATTTCATGCTGTTCAGAACGTCTCTACGGGCCGCTGTTTCACCATCGCCCAGTCCAGCCAATTGAGCATGCCCGCTGAGCAGATCCGGGTGCGGGGACTGGTGCAAGGGGTGGGGTTTCGTCCCACTGTCTGGCGCATCGCCAGCCAGCTGGGGCTGCAGGGCGATGTGAGCAACGATGGCGAGGGGGTGCTGGTGCGGCTCTGGGCCGATCGCCATGCCATCGGGCGATTCTGCGAGCAGTTGCAGGCAGAGTGTCCACCGCTGGCGCGTATCGATTTCATCCAACGCCAGCCGTTTGTAGATGCCGCGCCCGCTCAGCCGGGATTTCAGATCATCGCTAGCCAGAGCGGTGGGGTGCATACCGGCATAGTGCCGGACGCAGCGACCTGCCATGCCTGCCGCGAGGAGATTTTCGACCCGGCCAACCGCCGCTATCGCTACCCTTTTACCAACTGTACCCACTGTGGCCCGCGCCTGAGCATCATCGAGCGCATTCCTTACGACCGGGCCAACACCAGTATGCGCCTGTTCCCCATGTGTCCGGTCTGTGAGGCGGAATATCTGGATCCGGCGGATCGCCGCTTCCACGCCCAACCCAACGCCTGCCCGGTCTGTGGTCCGCAGCTCTGGCTGGAGGATCGGGCGGGAGAACAGATCGAGCTGACAGCTGAGGAGCGGGATTCTATCGACAGCGCCAGTCGTCTACTGCGGCAGGGGCAGATCCTCGCGATCAAGGGGATCGGTGGGGTGCATCTGGCCTGCGATGCCGCCAACCCGGCGGCGGTGGCGCGTTTGCGTCAGCGCAAACGGCGGCCGGCCAAACCCTTCGCCCTGATGGCACGGGATGCGACGGTGATTCGTCGCTACTGCCGGCTGAGTCGGGAGGAACTTGATTTACTGCAGAGCCCGGCAGCGCCGATCCTGCTGTTGGATCAGCAGGGGGAGACGCTGCCCGAGGCGCTGGCGCCGGGGCAGGCCAGCCTTGGCTTCATGCTCCCCTACACGCCGTTGCATCAGTTGCTGTTGGCCGATTGGGAACACCCGTTGGTGATGACCAGCGGCAACCTCAGCGAAGAGCCTCAGTGCGTCGGCAACCATGAGACACGCCGGCGCCTGGGTGAGATCGCCGATGCCTATCTGCTGCACGATCGGCCCATCGTCAACCGGGTCGATGACTCGGTGGCGCGGCTGGTGGCTGGGCGGCCGCGGCTGCTGCGACGCGCAAGGGGTTATGCGCCGGGGCATCTGGCGCTGCCGCCAGGGTTTGAGCAGGCTCCCGATCTGCTGGCGCTGGGGGGTGAGCTAAAGTCGACTCTCTGTCTGCTCAAGGATGGCCAAGCGATCCTCACTCAGCACCTGGGGGATCTGGAGAACTACCCGACCTTTCAGGCCTACCAGCAGACCCTGGCGCTCTATCGGCAGCTCTACCAGCATCATCCCACGCGGTTGGTGGTGGATAGCCACCCCGGCTATCGCTCTCACCGCTTTGGCCGGGAGCTGGCACAGCAGCAGGGGTTGCCGCTGGAGCGGGTGCAGCACCACCATGCCCATATCGCTAGTGTAATGGCAGAGCGGGGCTGGCCGCTGGATGGCGGTCGGGTGCTGGGGATCTGCCTGGATGGCTCGGGCTACGGCGAGGATGGCACCATCTGGGGCGGTGAGCTGCTGCTTGTCGACTACCGTAGCTGCCAGCGTCTTGGGCATCTACAGACGACGGCCTTGCCCGGTGGTAGCAAGGCGATTCAAGAGCCCTGGCGCAACGCCTTCGCCCAGCTCCAGCGTTGCTTCGGCTGGTCCCAAGTGGAGCGGCAGTGGGGCGGGCTGGAGGCGATCTGCGCCCTGCAGCAGAGGCCGGTGGCGGTCCTGCTGGCGATGGTTGAGCAGGGCCTCAACTCCCCGTTGAGCAGCTCCTGCGGCCGTCTGTTCGATGCGGTGGCGGCACTGCTTGGCATCTGTGCGGATGGTATCGACTATGAGGGGCAGGCGGCGGTCGAGTTGGAAACGGCAGCGATGGCGGCTGTTGAACGGCTGCCGGAGCCCTACCCGTTTGGATTCAACCGAGAGGAGAGCGGTCTGGTGCTCGACCCCACTCCCATGTGGCGGGCCCTGATGCAGGATCTGGCCGATGGGGTCTGTAGTGAGCAGATTGCCTACGCCTTTCATCTGGGGCTGGCTAGCGCACTGGTGAGGGCGGTCCGGCAGCTGGCGGAAGTGCACGGGATTCAGACGGTGGCGCTCTCGGGCGGGGTGTTTCAGAACCGTAGCTTGTTTGAAGCGATTGCCGAGTCGTTGCGAAAACAGGGTCTGCGGCTGCTGAGCCATGAAGCCGTGCCCAGCAACGATGGTGGGTTGGCGCTGGGGCAGGCGGTGATTGCCGCTGCCCGGCAGATTAAATAGTCGAGCCGGTCTGCTAGATTTAGATTAGAAGCTCGAAAGAGGGTGTGTGATGATGGCGAGCAGCGCCTTTCCTACCAAGTATTGGCACCGCCTGGAAGATGGTCGGGTGCAGTGCGATCTTTGTCCCCGCTTCTGCAAGATCAAGGAGGGTCGGCAGGGCTTCTGCTTTGTGCGGGAGAACCGTCAGGGCGAGCTGGTGTTGACCACCTACGGGCGCTCCAGCGGCTTCTGTGTCGATCCGATTGAGAAAAAGCCGCTCAACCACTTCCTGCCCGGCACGCCGATCTTCTCGTTTGGCACCGCCGGTTGCAATCTTGCCTGCAAGTTCTGCCAGAACTGGGATATCAGCAAGTCCCGCGAGATGGATACCCTGGCCGATAGCGCTTCGCCGGAGACCATCGCCCGTACTGCCAGCCAGTTGGGCTGCCGTAGCGTCGCCTACACTTACAACGATCCGGTGATCTTCCATGAATATGCTATCGACGTGGCCCAGGCCTGCCGCGAGCTGGATATCAAGTCGGTGGCGGTGACTGCCGGCTATGTCTGCCCTGAGCCGCGCGCGGAGTTCTATCGTTACATGGACGCGGCGAATGTGGATCTGAAGTCGTTCGATGAGGGGTTCTACCATAAACTGACCGGCGCCCATCTGCAGCCGGTGCTGGAGACGCTGCAGTATCTGAAACATGAGACCGATGTCTGGTTCGAGCTGACGACCCTGCTGATCCCCGGTGAAAACGATTCCGAGGCGGAGATTGAGGCGATGTGCCAGTGGGTGGTGGAGCAGTTGGGGCGGGAGGTGCCGATGCACTTCAGCGCCTTCCACCCGAGCTGGAAGATGATGGACCATCCAGCGACACCGGCGGCGACCCTGACGCGGGCGCGGCAGATCGCACTGCAGGCCGGGGTTCGCTACGCCTATGTGGGAAATGTGCACGATCCGGCTGCCGATAGCACCTGGTGCTCCAATTGCGGCGAGCTGCTGATCGGTCGGGACTGGTATCAACTGAGTAACTGGAATCTCAACGCCGAGGGGGCCTGCCGATTCTGTGGCACGCCCTGTGCCGGTGTATTTGAGGCGCAGCCGGGTGACTGGGGTGCCCGGCAGCAGCCGGTCAGACTGTCGAGTCAGGGTGCCTGAGTGCATCCGGGGGAGGAACGATGGGCGGGGT
>Ga0256843_1003858_pt1 | contig 10226 bp, 10 predicted proteins | sample AlvinellametaG_FD_191572 | JGI IMG/M metagenome (GOLD analysis project Ga0256843, IMG submission 191572) | Pompeii worm associated microbial communities from hydrothermal vent at the East Pacific Rise, Pacific Ocean - Alvinella | ecosystem: Host-associated > Annelida > Integument > Unclassified ... | reverse complement strand
CAAAGCGCTATGCAAGACAGTTATTCATCAAGTGATACTTCAACAAGTGCCTACGAAGTAGCTAAACTAATGAATAATTGTGGAGAATATATTAGTTCTTGGCACACTTGTGATAATGGAACAGGAGCGTCTTTCGGAAATGCCGAATCTGCTTTACAAGATGATTTTTATTATACCAATGCAAATTTAATTGATTATGCTAATAGTGCAAGTCAGTTGCGGAATAATTTAACTTGGGGCAGACCTGTTATTCTAGCCGGTGATACCGGCTCAGGGTGGTTTGCAAACGGACATGCATGGATAGCAGATGGGTATAAAGATTCTTATATTGAATACCAAACTGTTTGCGAATACCAATTTGGATACATTACCAGTACAGGGTCTAGAAATTACAGATATGAAGTCCGAATGAATTGGGGTTGGGGCTGGGAAGATAGCCATGATAATTGGTATGCTGATTACAGAAAATTTAACCCAGGAAATGGGAATGAACCCTATATTTATGATGTAGAAATGATTGTAAATTTATATCCTTTAACTAATTAAACAAAAAAAAGATTATGAAAAAAATACAAAAAACAATATTCATTTTACTCACCATTCTTACTTTTATTAACTGTTCTAAAACAGCAACAGATTCTATCGAGTATATTGATTTTGCATTTGTCGATGAACAAGGAAATGATGTTTTTACTGAAAACAATATATACGGATTATCAATTTCCGATTATCATGTTAGCCCTAGAAGAGAGAATGATAGTGATGGTTATAGACATATTCTTTACCAAGGCATAAACTATTTTACTACTTTTTTTATAGGATCGGATGAAAGTAAAACATATACGACTTATTTAAAATTTGGAAATATCAATACTGATACAATTAAAATTAAATGGGGAAACCCCGGAAATATTAAGTACATAAAACAACTGTGGTACAACGGCAAAGAACTACAAATACACAACAATCACACTTATGAATGTGACACACAAACTATTACATTTAAAGTAGATTAATCTTACTTTTCTTCCTTGTAGAAAGTATTTCTACAAGGAAGAAAAAAATATTAACTCAAAAACCCATCAATCTGCTTAGTTTCAAAGTCAAACTTTGCGCCTGATTCGTCATCGTTATACTCATACTCGAAATGATTTCTTTGATGCTTACTTTTTGAAATGTAAGGTAAACTAAGTAATAGTATAAAAAATAGTACAATTACTGCCGATTCTAAATAAGTTTTCGTTTTATTATCAACGGGAAGCATACCAACACATATATAGATGAGCACTATCGGCCATAATCTGAAAATATCGCCAAAGTCGAAGTTGAATAAATTAAAATTGTTGAGTAGAAATAAAATACCCAAAATGACAAAAAATGCCCCGATAATAATATTGTTGTTTGATTTCATAATATTTATTTTTTGCTAATAGCTGTTGGCTGTTAGCCATTAGCTGTTTGTTATTTTTTAATAATTTGATAACTGTCATTCCATTCCTATACGTACAAAATAGGGAAGACAAATTAATCTATTGTTTTGTTTTGCTCATTTTTGGCCAAACCATCATAAATAATGATTACTCCGGTGATAATCAGCAACACTGGCCACCAATCTTCTAAATCAATATTCGGAAAAAACTCGTTTATTAGGAAGATAAAACCTAGAATAATAAACATAATTCCCGACCATAATTTACCTGTTTCGTTTGATTTCATAAGTATATTTTTTATGCTATTGGCTGTTGGCTATTAGCCATTAGCTGTTTATTTTTTTTTATCGCTATTTACACGAATACCGTTTTCATCTATTTTTACATTTACGTCTTCATTATCGTCTTTGGCATCAATTTTAACACCATTTTCATCTATTTTGATATGCGCATGATTATCTTTTTCATCATCGGTATAAATATCTAGACCTTTTTCGGTTACCTTGACATTTACATCTTTGCCTTGTATTCTAAAAACTTCGGTCTTTTCTTCTACATCATCTGAATATGTCCATTTCCGGTTGCTTTCATCGCCATTTACACAAACAATCTCACCATTTTTGTTTTGCAAAATTGCCTCATCTCTACAAACAATTCTAGGTGTGTGCGCATTGACACGTTTTGATAATTTTACATATTTTCCTTTGGGTATAAAAATAGTTACATTAACATCATGGTCTTGCACAAAATCTTTTGACGGATATAAAAGTCTTTTTGAAAAAACCAACTTTTGATTAACCGAATCAATTTTATAAGCAAATTTAATTCTTTTAGCTTTATATTTAGCTTCATCTAAATCAATTCCTTCCGAAACTTTTTCAATGGTTAAATGAAAATTATCGTCCTCAGAAGACTTAAAATAGTAATGAACACTACGATTTCCTATGGTTTTTTTACCCGGAATCAGCATTTTACTATCGGTCTTAATACTAATGGTATCCTTTGCAAAAGGCAGCACAATTTGCTCAGCCACAATACTGTCTGTTTCGCTTTTGTGTGCCATCAGCGACCCTGTTTTGACAATGGCAAACACCAAAGTTAAAAACCAAATGGTACCGCCCACAATAAATACATTTTTTCCGATTGTTTTTGCGTTGTTAAAAAGCATCTTAATTCCCAATAGAAACAGTAGCCCAACAGGAAAACCAATCAATATAAACACCAGCAAATTCAGCCAACCGAACGGCATGTTAAATCCGCTATAAAAAGGCGTATTAATCAGCATGATATGTAAATCGGACAACGGTGACAAACTCAATGCCGAAACGATTAAACTCAATAAAATTGATCCGGTAATCAGCGCAATGAAAAAGCCTAGTATTTTGACTACTACATTGACCAATTCGCCTGTTGCATTTTCAACTTTTTCGCCTATGTTATTTTTTTTTTTAGAAAAATGATCTTCCGCCGATACTTGATCGGCAATACTATCAACATCTACCCGCTCACCTTTCATTCTAAGCTTATCGCTTGCCGTTTTTGCTTTGGGTATAACAATCCATAAGAGCAAGTAAATCAGCACGATAGTACCTCCCGTAACAAATAAAAGTAAGACTAAAAGCAAACGCATAATAGTAATATCTATACCCAAATAATGCGCAAGTCCTGATCCAACTCCGGCAATTACAGAATGATCCAAATCGCGATAAAGACCTTTCTTAACTCTGTAATTAGTCGATCTTGCTGTTTCGTCAGCCGTTTCTTCATAATCTTCGGGTTGTCCCATTACATCAATTATCTCGTTGATATATTTTTCGCTAATAACTTCTGAGGGATGTGCTTGTTTTTCTAAAAACAATTCGGCAATACGCGCCTCAATTTCGTTCATTACTTCTGTTACATCCTCTTGATGTTGCAAAGAAGATTTGACAGCATCTAAGTATTTTTTCAGCTTATAATAAGCCGTTTCATCCAGATGAAAAAGCATGCCGCCTAAATTAATATCTATTGTTTTGTTCATTTTACTATATTTTGGTTTCAGATTGATTTGTTTTTTCTTTTTTACTACTGATATGTGCTACGGCAACCACTAAGTCTGCCCAGGCAATATCCATCATACTTAAAAATTCTCTGCCTTTATCGGTTAGTAAATAATACTTTCGTGGCGGACCTGATGTTGATTCTTCCCAACGATATGCCAAATAACCGGCATTTTTTAGTCGTGTTAACAAGGGATAAACCGTTCCTTCGACCACAATCATTTTGGCTTCTTTGAGTTCTTTTAAAATGTCGGAAGTATAGGCATCGTTATTATCCAGAATATTGAGAATGCAATACTCTAAGACGCCTTTCCGCATTTGAGATTTTATATTTTCTATCTTCATTTTTTTCTATTTAATAAATTGAATAGTTAAAGGATAATGATATACTTCACCATTTCCTGATTTAATAGCTGCCACAATAATCAAAGCTATTTTAAGAATACCTATGACGCTAAATCCGCCTAACAGCAACCAAAGTCCCGGTAACGACAGCAATACCGAAGCCGGATTACCACCATTTGTCTCTAACATAGCAAGCACCGGAGTAATAAATAATACAACGCCGATAATGGCAATTGCAATGTTATATAAAGCAAAACTTAAATTAAAATTAAGCGCTTCTTTACCATTTTGATCGACAAAATCGCTTTCATCACGCCAAATCATCCAAGTAACCAGTGGCCCTAAAATACCGCCAAAAGGAATTAAAAATGAACTAAATGAGCTTAAATGAATCAAAGCGGCATGTGAAGTATCATTTGATCTTTGATTTTCTTGTTTATTTGATAAATCGGTTAATGTTTCCATAATTAAATGTTTTTGTTTTTATTATAACGATAGACATACATCTTTGTTACACCTACAAATGTATGACAAATAGTATTATGTTATACAAAGTACCGTGTGTTTTTTTAATATTATTTAACAAATAACGTATTTACGGTAGTAGGTTAGGTATAAAAATCATCTGTTTAACTGTAATTTTTGAAGAAAAATAAATAAAAATCAAAGAAAAGTTTGTCAAAAAAAGCGTATTTTTACAAAAAAGTTTATCAAAATGAAGTTTACCCCCTCTAAAATCAATCGTTTTTTACTACAACAATTACCCATTGCTTGGCTGGCAGGTGTCCGCATAAAAGAAATGTCCGGCACAAAAGCCATTGCAACTGCCAAACATAGATGGCTGAATCAAAATCCGTTTAATTCCATGTATTTTGCTGTTTTGGCAATGGGTGCAGAATTATCGACAGGTATTTTAGTGATGAAAAAAATACAAGAATCCAACAAACGCATTTCGATGTTGGTAACACACAACGAAGCCAACTTTACCAAAAAAGCCCGTGGACGCATTCAATTTATTTGTGAAGAGGGAGAAAAAATTGATGAGAAATTACAAAAAACAATTAATACAGGTGAAGGAGTACAATTTGATTTAACCTCAAAAGGCTATGACGAAGCAGGTGATTTAGTTTGTACTTTTACTTTTCAATGGAGTATGAAAATAAAAAGTTAACAATTTAAACATAAAATGCTATTTTAGCCAAATAAAATATATCAAAAAATGAAAAAAATCTTATTTTTAATTTTAATATCAATCAATTTAGCAATTTTTGCCCAAGTTGGTATTAATAATGATGGTAGTCAGCCAGATAATTCATCAATGTTAGATGTAAAAAGCACCAATAAAGGTATTCTTATTCCAAGAATGACCAAGCCGGAACGTGATGCAATTAACAACCCCGTTGCCGGGTTGCTGATTTATAATACTGATTGTAATATTTTTCAGTATTACAACGGAAGTAATTGGTATAGCATGATTGCTAAAATTGAAGACAGCAATCCTTGTAGCAATATGTCTGATTGGTCATACAAACTACCTTTTGAACTAAGCAATTCGAGTGCAAATACACTTACTGATTATCAAGTAATGGTAACCGTAGATACACAAACACCTATTGGACAAGGTAAAATGAATAGCGATGGAAATGACATTCGTTTTGTCGATGCAGATTGTAATATTATTCCACATTGGGTAGAATCCGGCATGAACACTAACGAAACAAAGATATGGTTTAAAGCTTCTAGCATTTTAGCCAACAGCACAACTTATATATATATGTATTACGGTAATGCATCAGCAAGTAATAGTGAAAGTGGCAGTAATGTTTTCGAATTTTGGGAAGACTTTTCAAATGGTTTGGGTGCTTTTTCCGAAAGTGGTAATTGTAGTGGTGGATATACTGTCAATAATGGCATTTTATCTGTTCAATCCAACTCCTTCTCCACCACAACAGCAACAGCATATAATATGAATGATGGTTATTATTTAGAATCTAGAATTAATTATACAGATGCCTCGTCGGGAAGTAATTATTCCGGGGTTTTAGAAGCTAACTCTCATGAATGGGGTGGTTGTAGCAGTAATACCTGCGAACATGCCGTAATATTGTATATGCGTCAACACAATAATTCTACTAGTGTTACCAGGTGGATTGGTGATGGCTCAACAGGCAGTTACAATGTAAGTAGCAGCAGTAACGTATTCAACTCAACAGATAACACATGGTATATTTTAGGTGAAAAAGTTATGCCTGATAGCGTTACTTTATTAAAAGATTATCAGGCACAAAGTACAGATGCCGTTACTTCATGGGCAAAAAATCTAAATTATATTATGCTTGGGTACTTTGTTCAAGACTGTGGTGATATACAAGATACAGATTACGATTGGGTTAGAATTAGAAAAGCAGCAGATACCGAACCAACTATTTCAAACGGAAATGAACAAAGTTTGAATTGTCATTAATGACTGAAATTATTTTTCTTTAATCCTGTTTATTGATTTAAGCAGGATTTTTCACATAATTTAATACAACTCTCTTCTAATATTTAGGCTTTTTTTTGTATATTTATTGCAAAATAAAAACAAAGCTTATGCAAAAAATATTATTAGGAAATGAAGCAATGGCACAAGCAGCCATAGATGCAGGATTGTCGGGCGCTTACGGCTATCCGGGCACACCTTCTACCGAAATTATTGAATATATTATTGCTTCAAAAGAAGCTAAAAACGGTGAAATCATCGGACATTGGTCAACCAACGAAAAAGTTGCCATGGAAGAAGCGCTCGGCATGTCATATGCAGGCAAGCGCGCATTGGTTACCATGAAACACGTTGGGTTAAATGTTGCTGCCGATGCTTTTATCAATACTGCTATTTCAGGCATTAATGGCGGATTGGTAGTTATTGTTGCCGACGACCCTTCGCAACATTCTTCACAAAATGAACAAGACTCTCGTTTTTACGGCAAATTTGCCATGGTACCAACCCTTGAACCTAGCAATCAACAAGAGGCTTATGATATCATGTCATATGCATTTGAATTATCCGAAAAAACACAATTACCTGTATTGCTTCGTTCGGTTACTCGACTTTCGCATTCGCGTGCCAATGTAGCCGTCAAAGACAAAAAGGCACAAAATGAATTGCAATTACTAGAAGATACCAAACGTTTTGCACTCATCCCCTCTTTTGCCAAAGAGCAATACAAAAGCTTGATCGAAAAGCAAAAACTACTAGAAGAAATTGCTTTACAATCTGAATGGAATAATTACCAAGAAGGAAACGACAATAGCATTGGCATCATTGCCTCGGGTATTGCAATAAATTATTTAATGGAAAACTACCCTAATGGCTTGCCCTACGATTTACTAAAAATATCGCACTATCCCCTACCCAAAAAATTAATTGCCAAAATGTTTGACCGTAATGAAAAGATTTTGGTATTAGAAGACGGCTATCCGTTTATTGAAGAAATGATTGGTGATTTTTTAGGACGCGAACAAAAAGTTAAAGGACGACTAACCGGAGATATCCCGCGTACCGGTGAACTAAACCCGAATATTGTTGCACACGCACTAGGTTTAGAGGAGTTAAAAGATGAAACTATTCCGAATATTGTTACCGGCAGACCGCCACAACTATGCCCCGGTTGCGGTCATATCGATTTGTACGAAGAGCTTAATGATATTATTCCCGAAATTGGTGACAATCGCGTTTTCTCAGATATTGGTTGCTACTCATTAGGTGTATTAGAACCCTACAACAGTATAGATACATTGATTGACATGGGCGCTTCAATTCCTATGGCAAAAGGTGCTGCCGATGCCGGACTGTTACCTGCTATTGCCGTCATAGGCGATTCTACTTTTACACATTCGGGCATGACGGGTTTGCTAAGCGCCATTTGGGCAAAAACACCTATTACTGTCATTATTTCAGACAATTCGGCTGTTGCTATGACCGGTGCACAACCCTCGGCAGCCATGGGGCGTTTATATGATATAGTTAAAGGATTAGGTGTAGAAGAAGAACATATAAAAGTTATTATTCCCCTTAAAAAATATCATGATAAAAATGTCGAAATGATTAAAAAAGAACTTGATTATCAAGGTGTATCGATGATTATTGCACAACGACCTTGTGTAACCATGTCAAATGAGAAAAAAGAATTAGCCAGAAAGTTTAACACATTAGAAACCAGTTACTAAAATGAAAAAAGATATAATTATTGCAGGTGTAGGCGGTCAAGGTATTTTGACTATTTCCGCCGTATTAGACACCGCCGCTTTGGAAAGTGGTTACAACGTAAAACAGTCGGAAGTTCATGGCATGAGCCAGCGCGGCGGTGCTGTACAAGCACATGTACGCATTTCGGACAAAACAGTATATTCCGATTTAATTCCGATGGGTAAAGCTGATATTATTTTGTCTGTTGAACCTATGGAACTACTAAGATATTTACCTTACTTGCATAAAGATGGGTATTTAGTAACGGATATCAATCCATTTAAAAATATAGCCAATTACCCTGATGAAAATGAATTAAAGAAACAAATTGAAAGCTTTCCTAATCATAGAATAGTTGATGCTCGCAGTTTAGCTAAAAAAGCAGGAAATTTTAGAGCTGCCAATATCGTTATGATTGGTGCTATTGCCGACCAGTTACCTTTTGAAGACGAACTCATTAAAAAAGTAATTACACAATTATTTAAACGAAAAGGAGATCGTATTATCCAAATGAATATTGACGCTTATGAATTGGGAAAGAATTCAATTCAAATATAAACGTACTAAAAAAAGAAAACTTGAACATACATACAAAAAAATCCCGCTTCAATTGAAGCGGGATTTTTAATATATTCACAATAATCATTATTCTTTAACAACTTTAAAAGCAGTTAATTGATCATTAATTCTTACTTTTACAAAGTACATACCCGAGTTAAGTCTGGACATATCTACTTGTGTATCCATTGTATTTGGTGTAATATTCATCACTTCTTTACCTGTCATATCAAAAATCATAATATTTTGAATATCATTTTGAGCAGATAAGTTTAATGAATTGTTCACCGGATTAGGATAATAGCTAAACCCATCGATAGTATTATCACTAATAGCAGATGCTACACTGGTAATTTCTATTGTAAAAGGTCCTTCCGGCTTATCTGACCATTTAGTATAATGACCTATATCTACTAAATAAACTTGTCCGGCAACTGAAGTAAAGGTAAGTGATTCTGCAATTCCGGGTCCGTGAACATCAGTTCGTGTTTCACAAACCAAACTTCCACAAGTTCCTGTATATACTGCGATTTCGTTATCCCAACCATCAGGAGTAGCTGTAATAGTAACATCACTTCCATCACCTGTAAATTGATACCACACACCGTCATTCATTCCATTTGAACAGGTCAAATCCATACCTGTTGCATAACTGGCATCCATTGTATTAATGTATGGTAATGAGGGAACAATTTTTGCGTTAGCACAATCGTCATTTACAGGAACATCAGCGACCTCAAGTGCAATGGTATATTCACCTTTGTCTGTTGTTTTATGCCAAGCCTGTAAAGTGTAAGTAGCACCACTGGTTAGTCCATGAAGGATATGGAAATAACTTCCTTCTTCACAAACTACTTCAGCACCACCACAAGAATCATATACTGTGATACCCAATTTAGTTCCTTTTGCACCGCCCGGTAATACGGTTACATCGGTGACACCACTTGGTACGGTAAATTGATAATAGAAATCTTGGATAGCACTAGTTGTACAAGAAGGTTGTGTACCACTATCAGTTGCATATTGCGAATTACCGGACGTTTCATTTCCGGCAGAACCACCTGCTGGGTATACGGCAAGATTCCAAGCTCCTGTACAAACATCATTACTAGGAGGAGTAGGTAATTTTTCGAGAGCGATTGTAAATTCACCTTGTGCTGAACCGGCATCGTGCCAAACTTGCAAAGTATATTGTTGTCCTCCTGTTAATCCATTAATCACCTTAAGACTTCCTGTACCTTCACAAGCAACTTGTGTACCGCCACAAGAATCATAAATAGCAGCCTCTATAGATGCGCCTTTATCACCGCCTGTTAATATTCGGATACCTGTTTCTCCCGGAGGTAATAAGAAAGTATAAAACAAATCAACATTTGTTCCCCATGGGTCACATGAAGGATCGTGTCCATTTGCACTCATAGTACCGTAAGTAGTATCTGCGGTAGTTTCATGACCAGCAGATTGAGCAAAATTATATAAGTTTAATGCTGTTGCGTTACCGCAATCATTATTTACCGGTGGTGGTGGTGTTTCAAATATACATAGTTTGAAATCACCAAAATTATTATTATTATATTCAAATACTCTCGCATAAAGAACGTCTCCGGCAGTTAAACCATCAATCGC
>Ga0256843_1003857_pt1 | contig 10226 bp, 14 predicted proteins | sample AlvinellametaG_FD_191572 | JGI IMG/M metagenome (GOLD analysis project Ga0256843, IMG submission 191572) | Pompeii worm associated microbial communities from hydrothermal vent at the East Pacific Rise, Pacific Ocean - Alvinella | ecosystem: Host-associated > Annelida > Integument > Unclassified ... | reverse complement strand
AAAAGAGCCACACAACCGTGCAAGGAATAACTACATGTGTATTTCCAAATCTCTTATAGAAATAAGGAACGCGATTATACCCAAATGTTCTTTAAAAATATCTACGATTGAAGCTCAATCAATTTTTCTCTCACTATATCAACATGTCCTTTCACCCTTACCTTTTTCCATATAGCCGATACTTTACCTTCCGGACTAATAATAAAAGTAGAGCGTACTACCCCCATATACTCTTTACCCATAAACTTTTTAAGTTGCCACACCCCAAAAAGATTACATAATGCTTTGTCTTCATCTGCAAGTAATGTAATTGTAAGCTCTTTTTTTTCAATAAATTTTCTGTGTTTTTCAGAACTATCTGGACTTATACCTAAAATACGTGCATTCATATCCATAAATTCTGCTTCTGCTTCCGTAAATGCACACGCTTGTGTTGTGCATCCAGGGGTATTATCTTTAGGATAAAAATAAAGCACAATCCAACTTCCTTTAATATCGCGAAAGCAAATCTCCTCTTCATCTTGATTGGGTAAACAAAATTCTGGAATACAGTCTCCAACTTGTAACATATATAATCCTTATAATTTTTTAGGTAGTATATCGTATGAAAAATGAAAAAGAAATAGTATTAGCTGAGATAGAAAAATTGATTGCCTATGGTAGAGAAGAACCAACTATAAACCCTACTCTATTGGCATACCTTACACTTGATGACCTCAACCACACAAAAGCAAAACTTTTAGAACGTGTAGGTACACTAAGCCAAGAAGATAAAGATTGGCTAGAACAATTTAAAAAGTACGAATAGCTATTTTCGTAACGCTTTGGAAGAGGCAAATTGAATATTATATTTTTTAAGTAATTCAGCCTGTGTTGCTTGCGCTTCTTCTTTATCAATCACAACTTTCACTCCATCTCTATCTTCTAACACAATATATTTTTCTTTTACTGCTTGCATTTTTTGATAAAAATCTTCAAAATCTTTAAACTTTTCACCATTTATCTTTGCAATAGGCCACATACCAAAACTATTATTACCACGTGTAAAGTTTGATGCTAAAACCTTTAAAAGCACAACAACTTCTTTTTGCTCTTTTGTTTGCCATTTTCCAGCTAAATAAGACAATGATAAACGGTTGCGATTAGTTGAACGAATTAGATTACGTGTTAATGGAGAAAAAACATATCCACCATAAATAAAATAACGTGGCATTTCATCATAACGTGTGGTCTTCACCAAATACATATCATCTGCTGTATATTTAAGTGTTGCATTCACTTCCATAGCTTTTTTATCTCGAATAATACTCAAGGTTACATTCTCATCCATTTGATACCCATCAACAACATAATGAAAATCTGTATACTCATGTTCTCTAAATGCAACTGTACCATCATCTTCCACGTTATAATTATTAATTTTAGTTAATATATCACCTGTTTTAAGTAAACCCTTTAAAGAGGAATTTTCAACAATAATATCTACTAGTTTTCCTGTCGTATTTTCATCTAAATGATAATAACGTCTTATCGTAGGATTTTCTAATTTTTGTGTACCTAAACCCAAATCAGCAAAACCATCATACTTACCATCTTTCATATCATCAATAAAATGCTTGACCATAGATACAGGAACTAAATATCCAATATTTTGTGAATTACTAATTCCTTGCATTACCACACCTACAATTTTACCTCCTGAAAGGGCTGGACCTCCTGAGTTACCAGGATTAATTGCTGCATCAACTTGTATGGATAAAAACATTTCACCACTATGTACATAAATATGATGTTCTACCCGTGAAACTACTCCTATCGTTGCGGAGAGTGTACTTCCTCCCATAGGGTATCCATAGACTACTATTCTTTGTTCTATTTTTGGTAACCCACCAAAATGTAGGGGAATCACCCCATTATAAAATTGTGCATCTTCTACTTTAATAAGTGCAAGGTCTGCCTGATGAGATACAGCATATACCTTTGCTACATAACGTTTACGTTGTCCATAACGCTGCACTTCAATAAAAGCTTGGTTCGCTACTACATGGGCATTTGTTAAAATATATCCTCCTTCAATAATTGAGCCGGAACCAGTACTACGTTGTATGGTGCTTGCCCAAGGTACTTGATAGTCAGGTACTTTAGCAGTAGTGTAAATTTTCACTATAGCTTGTTTAGTAATATCTTCTTGAGCATAATTTGCAAAAAGAGAGATACTGATTAAAATAAATACACTTATAAACTTCATACGATTCCTTTAAATTTCTCTGCATCAATTGATGGTATTCCACGTTTTAAAGCTTCTTTTGACATAAGTCCTGCTTCGCTACTCGAGAGTAAGTTTTTTTCTTTGTCATACAGTTTTGCACTTCGTACGCCACAGCTTGGACTTCTATCTTTTCCTATAAATAATACGATATCATGATGTTTATCAAAAAAATGATGTGCATAAGTAACAATTGGTTCACTTAAGTCTAGCCCACTAAGATTTGAAAGTGCTTTATTACCTTGTAATGTAGAAATTAAATCCATAGAAGGTCGAGGCGTACCATAACAAAAATCTTCGGGACAAAAAGCAATTAACTCTACCTCTATTAGTTGAGAAAGAAGCTGTTTATCACTTTTTATTTCTGCATTATATCGGCAATTATTACCTAATAAACAAGCAGAGATAGCTACCTTTTTCATGAGATAACAAACAGCAGTAAATAAATCCATACACCTGAAAATGATGTAAGAACTATTCCGATATAGGTACGAATACCTGCACGTTTATGTGAATGACTATAGGGTCCAGGTAAACCTGCTTGGTAATCTTTTTTTGCTTTAAATAGTGTATTTGCCCAAATACCTAAAGTCAATACTGCTATGAAAATGTGTCCCATTAAGACCATAAAAAGATAACTATGTGACACTTGTGTTTCTTTAATAAAGGCATCATAACCTCCACCAAATCGTACGCCATATTCAAAATATCCTACAACTAACACGGATACAACAAATATAATAGTTTGTGTATAATTATGTAATCTATAATCACGTTTTTTTGCCATAAAAATAGCTATTCCTACCAACAGAGGAAGAAGTGCTACCATTAAAGTAACAAAATCCATAAAAAAAGGGGCTTTTGTACCTAAAAACCCTACTTTAAACATATAATCCATCTTATTAACCCTTTATGTCATTTTACATAAAGTACCATAAGTAGATTAACAGATCACTATGGACTTGACCTCAGTAAACTCCTCAAGTGCCCATTTTGGACCTTCTCGCCCTACCCCAGAGAGTTTACTTCCACCATAAGGTTGTACATCAAAACGTAAAGTAGGTATATCATTAATCACTACTCCTCCACACTGCGCATCATCAATAAAGCGTTGGGTTAAACGTAAATCATTAGTAAAAATAGAGAACTGTAACCCATATGGAGAGTCATTCATCTTCTCAATAGCCACCTCATAATTTTCAACTTTTACAAGACTTACAATAGGTGCAAATACTTCCTCACAAATGATTGCCATATTATCTGTAACATCTGCCATCACAGTTGGAGCAAAAATACCTTGAGAGCTGACACCGCCCGTTAAAACTTTTGCTCCTTCTTTCATAGCCGAGGCCACCCAACTATTGGCACGCTCTTGAGACTCATCATCAATTAATGGTCCTAAAAATGTATCTTCTTCATATGGTGAGCCTACTTTAAGTTTTTGTGTTTCTTCAGCCATTGCTTGTGCAAAATCATCATAGACTTCTGCATTGACATAAATACGCTGCAAGGAGATACACACTTGTCCTGAGTTTACAAAGGCACCAAAGGCACAACGTGTAGCCGCAACTTTTACATCTGCACTGCTATCAATATAGGTAGCAGCATTGCCTCCTAACTCTAAACTTACCTTTTTAATACCCGCTTGTTTGGTAATAATATTTCCTACGGGTACAGAACCTGTAAAACTAATGACACGAGGAATATCACTTTTTACAAGTGTTGAACCTACTTCAGCATCGCCATAGACAACACTTAATGCATCTTTACTTGCATACTCAGACTCTATAAAAAGTTTTGCAAACATATAGGCGGTCATTGGTGCTTCTGGTGTAGGCTTTAGTACTACCGTATTTCCTGCCCCTAACGCAGGAGCAATTTTATGTGCAACTAAATTAAGTGGGAAATTAAAAGGTGTAATACATGCAACAACTCCTACGGGTTCTCTTCTAAAGTATGCCAATGTTTTTTTCCCACTAGGCATAATATCAGTAGGAATCGTTTCTCCATGTAAATTTGCAAGCTCCATAGCTGTCAGTCGGATGGTTTCAATACAACGTTCAACTTCAATTCGTGCAAAAGCAATAGGTTTAGCTACTTCTTTAACAAGCATTAATGCAAAAGCTTCTTTAGCCATAGTAAGATTTTTAGCTACATCTTCAAGCCATAAAATACGTTGAGAAAGTGGTACTTTACCTACTGCTTTACTTGCAACTTTAGCAATTTTTAATGCTCTTGTTGTATCAATAGCATCACACAAGGGGGCTTGTGAAACCACAACTCCATCATAAGGACTCATGCGCTCTTGTTGTTGTGTTTTATTCTCTTGTGTAGAACCAAAAAATATATAGGCCTGTGCAATAGTTGACATAGTCTATCCTTTATTATAATTGTTTGATTATAGCGAAATAGGGGTAAAATTTATTTTTTTTTAGGAGAAGAGCATGTATCTAAAGTACAATACTTCTTTTTGAATACATATTTAAGAATATAATCTTTTACCATAAGTACAAAACAATAGACCCAAAGTACATCCATTATAATATTAGGCTTATATTCTAGCCCATAAAGAAGAATTGGCCAGCCTAGTAAAATAATATATTTCATGTAGTAGAAAAAAAGAATTCCTACTCCATAAAATTCACGCAGTACTTTTAACACTTCTATGCACTAAAATTTGGTGTACCATCAGGCATATGTTCCGCATTTTCTTTTTTTGCTTCTTGTTCTGCCTCATATGCATTCATCTGCATACGTACTTCATTAATCTGCTCAGGAGTTACGCCATCATCACTTGACCAAAGTACCTCTACTGCACCATCATACTCTTTACCCATCTCTTCAATCTTATCAGCATACTCATACACATCTAAACAAAAAATAGGTTCTTCATCTTTTATGGTATCAACTAATTCAATGTACCAACGCCCTAAAGGACTTGTTTTGATTGTTGATTCTATCATCCCTGCCATATTTTACTCCTAAAACCCAAAATCTTTTTTCTTCAAGTCACCGTTATATACAATGTCTCTTGCCTCTAAACTATCATCATTAAGCATAGCAGGAACAGGGTCTTGTGCTTCAAGATTTTTAATCTCTTCATCAAGACTATCTTCTTGGTATGTCATCATCATATCTGCTGCCATTACATGAGGCATCTCTTGAATTTTTACCAACTTCTCAATCTCTTCACCTACATCTTTACCTTCAACAGTAATAATGATTTTACCTCTGTCTTTATCATGGAGATGATAATCACAGATTTCTGAATTCTTAAATGTTTCTATCAAACCATCAATATACTCTGGTAACGCTTGAACTACAATACTTGATACATTCATATTTTATCCTTATTTTTTATCTAAATTCCACAACATGATTGTGTTATCATCACTTGCTGAGATGAGTCTTTTTTCATCCTGAAAAAGTATTACGTTTAGTGTACTCTTTTGCCCTTTAAGTAATGCTATTTTTGACTTTGTAAGTGTATCATACACCGAAATATCATTCTTTTCATCCATAGCAAATGCAACTTTAGAAGCACTTGGACTCAATGCTGTACCATAAATCAAGAATGTACCTTTAATGTACTCTCCTTTGCCACTACTTACTTCATATAAGGAGCCTCTTTGATCTTGCCCTGCACCTGAAACCATACCCGATTTAAAATCAACTTTGTACACATTGTCTACATTTTGTCCTTCTAAATTTTTAACTACTTTTCCACTTTGTACATCTACAAGATTTAGTACTCCACTCTCACATGAGAATACGACAGTTGTTTTTGCTTCATTCAGTGCAAAATCTGAAAACTTTGATTCACTCAACTGCACACGGTAACGCTCTTTTTTACTCTCAATATTTAAAAGGGCAACTTCGTTACTTAAAAATCCTAACAACACATGTGTATCATCAATAAAACGTGCTTTAATAATTGCTTCTTTATCTTCTGCAGAAAGAAGTTGTATCAATGTGTTATTTCTATAAATATGTAAATTTGAATACCCTCCTTTTCCACTGTCACTCAAAATTAGATATTGATCATTCAACATATCTGTACTCATAATACGAGCAGGAATAAGATCGCCCATAAAATCTTTTACATCAGGTAAACTAATCTCTTCTAATTTTTCTCTTTTATCTATATTGTAAATTTCAATATGACCCATATCTGTAGCAATAACTAAATGCCCATTCTTTAAGACCATGTCTTTTGCTGTACCATTAATTTCTATACTCTCTTCTGGTGTAAAAATAGGTGTAGCATAGACAATAAATATCATGACTAAAAAGGAGAAAAAGAGTTTCACACAATCTCCTCTACTTGATTGAGTACTAAATCTTCAAGTTCACCCAAAGATAATGTACTTTTCACACCATAAAGATCTTTTTCAGTCGCTAAAAAGTTAATAAAAGCATCATTATCATGAATCTTTACCATAAGCTCATCCATTTTAGCTTCACCTAATATATCTTGTATAGGTTTTGCAATATAAATTACATAATTATACTCTTCAAAATCAAATTCATACTCTTCTGAATCAAAATCTTCATAATTTTCATCAACATTTAGTAGATGTCTTAACTCTATATCTGTATCTTCCAGTTTTTCAAAAATTTTTGGATATTTATCTTTTAAGTTCATAGGTTTTCCTCTTTATTTGTTATTGCATAGACAGTATAGCTAATTGCTTGTGTAGGACAGCGTGAAATACAAAAACCGCACGCAGTACACTTCTCATTATCAATCACAGGATTAAACATCCCATTAAACAAAATAGCATCATCAATACATGGCTCTTTACAGGAGTGACAAATCACTCCATGGTGTGCCACACATGCATCAAGCGATATCTTAAAGATGGCATTGAGCCATGTAGCACTCTCTTCATTTTTTAATGAGAGTACATCTTTCTCACAAACATTCGCACATTCATCACAAAAGGTGCACCCATTCTTCTCAAAACTTAATGTAGGGGTACCATCTTGGGCAATAAAGATAATCTTCTCATCACAAGAAGTAACACAAGCTTTACTTTCACAACTTGGACACTCACTCTGAAAAAGAGATTCACTACTTCCATAAGGAGGGCGAATAAGAAGAGGCACTGCCTCTTCCTTCTCTCTCCTTAGTGGTGCAGCAAAAGATTTAAAAAAATCTCTTCTGCTTGCCACTATTTTACACCTTCATTGATTACATCAATTAAGTTTGATTTACCTTTAAGCTCATCTGTAAGTCCATCTGATTGGAAAGTATTTCCAACAACAGTATCTACTTTAGATTGTGGTGCGTGACATTGTGAACAGTTAAATCTACCTTGGTAGAGGTGGTTCAATTTTTTTACTTTAGCAAGTTTAATATCACTTACATTTCCAAGTTGACCTTTCATCCCAACTGTTTTACCCTCTTTCACTAACTCACCATTTTTATATACAGTTGTAGGTCTGTAGTTTGTAAAGTGTGATGTTGGAATTGGTGTTGCACCCATTGCTTTAGCAGCATCTGGCATATGACATCCAAGACATTGATTGTTATTTTGCGTAATAGGCAACAATCCATCTACTGAGTGAGGAATCATCGGAGGAGCATTTACATAGGCTCTCTCAAATCTTGTTGATTGTCCTGGTGCTGGTCTGCTATAATCTGTCTTTACAGGAGCTGTTTCAGATTTTTCACTATAAAGGTCTGTTTGTCTCAGCCCTAAAGTTAATTCAGAAACTTCTTTTTTGTTTCCTAAATCTTCTTTCTCTAATCTTTTTGCATCTCTCATGTTAGCATTGATATCAAGCAATCCTTTGGCCGCTACTGGTGCAGCCGCTGGTGCAGCACTACCACCTTTAATAGAATCTGCAATTGAATCCATATCAGCATCTGAAAGAGCAGCAACTTGACCTTTCATTACACCTTTCATCGCTCCACCATAAGATCCATCTTTGTAACCTTTAAGCGCAGCAACAATATCTGCTTTGCTCATATCTTTTACTATTTTAGATTTACCCATTGCAGCTTTTTCAAAACTTGCTCCATGACACCCTACACATCCAGCTGTTCCTGCTGCATAAAGTGCAGATGCTGCAAGTAAAGAACCTACTGCCATAACTTTTATAACTTTTGTCATTTCTTCTCCTTTAAATATTTACTTATTTTGTAAATTTTCTAATACTAAATCCTAAAGCATCATCATTACATACATCCACACAACGACCACAATTGGTACATTCTGCATCTGTAACTGAAATACTCTTTTTATTAATCATATGAAGTACCTGATTTTCAGGGCACACCACTTTACAATCCATACAATTTGTACAATTTTCATGGTTATGCTCTACACGTATCAAACTCTTTGAGCCTATCAACGCGTAAGCAGCACCTAAAGGACATAAGTGTCCACACCATCCATTTTTAACCCCAAAAAGGTCAAAAAGGAAAATAGCAATAATCACAGAAACACCCGCACCAAAACCAAAGACAATACCTCTTTGCATAATGGTAATTGGACTCAATACTTCGAATGCTGCCACACCTACTACTGCAGATACAACAATACCTAATACCATAATCCAATAACGCGTACGTCTTTTTAAGAAACGATAATTGACCTCTTCTTTATCAAGTTTTAGTCTACGGCGAAGCCAATTTGCCAAGTCTGTAACCATATTAATAGGACAGACCCAAGAACAAAATGCTCTACCACCTACTACCATATAAAAAACAGTAATAATCAACGCACCCAAAAGGACATCTGCACCCAAAATAAATCCAGATGCAAGTACTTGCACAGCAGTATAGGGATCAGCCAATGGCACCACACCAAAAAGACGAGAAGCACCAAAAGTACCCTCAAGCATATGCCAACCATAGGCATTTGCACCAAAATAAAGAAAAAGAAGTATAAACTGTGTCATACGTCTAAGAAGTAAATATTTAATGTTTCTCATTAATACTCTACCTCCATATTCAAGTAGTCCGCAGCCTCTTTTTCGCTTCGTTCATTTTTGGTTTTTATCTCTTTGGCATCTGCTACACGCTCTTGATCTTTTTTATCCCAGCCTTTGACATAGTGAGAACCTGCTCTTCCTGTAGATTCTTCTATAGGAAGAACAAAGATTGCTGGTTTTTCAGTCACACATGCTTGTTCACATAACCCACACCCCGTACAAACATCAGAATGGACAATGGGAAGCAAAAATGCATGCTTACCGGTACGTTCATTTTTCTGATACTCTAAGCTAATCGCTTCATCTAATAGAGGGCAGGCTCTATAACACGCATCACACTGAATCCCCCAAAAGGCAATACAACTCTCTTTATGCACTACTGCTAAGCCCATACGAGACTTATTAATGTCTAACTCTTTTTTTTCATTTAAAAGAGAAGGCATATCTAATGCTCCTGATGGACAAACAGGTACACAAGGTATATCATCACACATATAACAAGGTACTTCAGTAGGCACAAAAAATGGTGTTCCAATCATCTTGTGATCACCACCCTTTGCCATTTTTAAAGTACCTTCTCTATTGCTTCCATCTCTATTTTTATTGCTATTACGGTTTACACATGCCTCGGCACAAAGCCCACACTTAATGCATGCCTTTAAAAAATCTTCTTCAGGCAATGCACCAGGAGGACGGAGTACCAAAGGTGATGCTTTTACTTCATCACTATAGCCACTCCACAACAATCCACCAAGAGCTGTTAAGCCTACGCTTTGAAGGGTCGTCGCAAAAAACTTTCGTCTATTGTTGTTAGAGTTAGGCATCTAGTTATGCCTTGTAAATTTTAACTGCACACTTCTTGTAATCTGTCTGTTTAGACATTGGACAAGTAGCATCAAGACATACTTTGTTTATAAATACTTTTTCATCAAACCATGGTACAAATACAAGTCCTTGAGCAGGTCTATTACGTCCTCTTGTCTCAACTCTTGCTTTTACTTTACCACGACGAGATTCT
>Ga0256843_1003856_pt1 | contig 10228 bp, 8 predicted proteins | sample AlvinellametaG_FD_191572 | JGI IMG/M metagenome (GOLD analysis project Ga0256843, IMG submission 191572) | Pompeii worm associated microbial communities from hydrothermal vent at the East Pacific Rise, Pacific Ocean - Alvinella | ecosystem: Host-associated > Annelida > Integument > Unclassified ... | reverse complement strand
GCGCATTAGATTACTTTCTTCTTCGTAAACAATGGGTTTGGCGTTATACTTATTAAAACGGATTACTTTTTTGCGTTCCATTTCCATACGTTCTTTCAATCGTTGTTTGCCGTATTTGTGTTCTAAATACACATCGGTTAGGTAGGTAGCAAATCCTTCGCTAAGCCAAATATCTGACCATTCTTGTTCGCTCACTGAGTTGCCAAACCATTGGTGAGCTATTTCGTGTGCTACTAAATTTTCGACACCTTTTTTACCATCGACAGATGCTTCGTAATAAAAAATATTGCCGGCATTTTCCATCCCGCCAAAACGCGTTTTAGATTGCACATTGGCTAGTTTTTCGTAGCTGTATGGGCCAATTAAACTATCATAAAATTTTGTGACAGGCACGGCACAACGGTAATCATCAAAACCCTCATCGGGCGATTGTTTATATATCCAACTGCTGATAGGAATGCTTTTTTCTGACAATTGGATATCACCAAATTCTTTGATTTTAAAATCTGCCGCCGCAAAAACCATAACTTTGGTACTTATGGGTATTGTTGAATGAAAATACCAAATACTAAGATTTTTTGATTCATCTTTTCCATCCAAACTTCCGGTTGCCACTACTTTATAGTGTTTGGGCGCTAAAATGGTAAATTTTACTTTTGCTTTATCCGAGGGGTGATCAATAACGGGTAGCCAATAATGTGCGCGATTAGGCCAATTGTCACCAAAAAAGGTGCGTTTTCCATATTTATTTTTGCTGATATATAAGCCGTCTTTCGGGATACCTTTATACTGAATTTCAATCTCTATTGTTTTGTGATGCCAATCTTGTGTGTGGTAAAATATTATTTTATCATGCAAAAATTTATAATTTTTAACTTCTTTTTGATTTACTTTGCAAGCATATAATTTCATTCCTTTGCCTGATGTATCCAGCTTGTCCAAATCAAGATAAATAGAATCTGTTTTTTGTAATATTTGGAGTTTTATATTGGCAGCTACTGCTATTTCGTTTGAATCGTCATTTATACCAATTGTGAATTTATATTCCTGAACATCAACAATATTTTTTTGCTTGTTGATAAACTGCGCATTAGTTGAAAGGGAAAAACCTAAAAATAAAATGGATATATATTGAAATAATTTCATTACTGTTGTTTTTATTGTTGATAGGGCAAATACTGTGCCTTTTTGAAGGAACAAAGGTACAGAAATCATTTTAACTGCACATGCACATGGTCGTCATGTCTTACAGACCTACAGCCTTGAAAACGAATTTTAGATGAGTTTAGTTTAAGTCGTTTTTTAAGGTTAGGTTCGATAAATATTTTCCCAATTTGTGATTGGTTTGCCAATATTTCAATGAGTTTTTTGGTTGGTTTTTCTGCCAATTGCAAATTGGGGTGTACAGTGCCAAAAGTAAAATATTTAGGGTAGTCGTATTGAAAATAACCTTTTTGTTTACAATATTTTGTCTGATTGTCTTCATCTTTTTTTACCGGCGCAAAATATCCATAACCGCTAATCGTGGGTTTTTGGTTGGTTAATTTGCCTTGTTTATCGGTGTAAATAAATGCCAAATCTACTTTTTTGCCATCGTTGTGACTTAAATGTGGCAAGAGTGGAAATTTATTGATAAAAGGAAAATTAGCATCTAAATATACTAGTTTTAAGTTGGGGTAAGATTTAGTAAATTCAATAGCGGTCGCTTGTATAACCTTGTTTAATTCAGGTTGTATATAATTACGATTAAACAGTTTTGTAATAAATGAATTGGCGGTTATTATTTTGCTTTCTTTAATCTTTTTTCTACCAAACAAAGGCGCAAGTAAAGGCACAAATAAAAATGTTGCTATTAAGTATAATCCGATAAAACGCAGCGTGAAATTTCGTTTTTTCTGCCGGCTAAACCATAAAGCAAATATGTAAATGACACCACCGATTTGGGTTAAAATGGTGAGTAATATGATGATGAATATGTGTAGAAGTATTCTCATTGCTTGTTTTATATAAAAACGGTCAAGAAAGCAAATTATTTTCTTGACCGTTATTATTGTTTTGTCTTTTTTTTGACAAGAGTATTAGTTACTATTCTTCCGAATTATCTTCTGTTACTTCAACAGTAGGTGTTTCATCTTTTTTATCTTCACCTTTTAAGTAGTTTGGTAATTGCATACCTGCCATATCAAACATTTCTTGTAGTGGCGGTACAGATTTGTACATGCCCGAAATAAAGTTTGACGTAGCGGTTTTGCCATCTTTACTACCACCGTTTTCCCAAACAGTAATTTTATCGATTTTGATATTGCTGATAGCTTCGGCTTGAATTTTCATCAATTCAGGTAATTTGTCAGCTAATAATAAACGTACAGCATCTTTTGGATCGTCGCCTGAGGCTTCGACAATACGTTTTAAACCTTCGGCTTGCTTGGTCAATATTTCGTATAAACCTTTTGCTTCGGCTTCACGTTTTAAGAAGATGGCGTCGGCCTGTCCTTTGGCAATACGTCTTATTTGTTCAGCTTCCGCTTCGGCATCAATTTCAATTTTTTGTTTGTCAATTTGTGCAGGTACAACAATATCGGCAAGTTGTTCTGCTTCTTTACGTTTTGCTCTGGCTTCTTCGGCTAATTTTTCGGCAGCATAAGCTTCTTCTAAGGCTTGTGCTGTTTGCACTTTTTCGGCAGAAGTTGCTCGTTTGTTAGCTTCGGCTTGTCTTTCACGTCTTAATGCATCAGATTCGGCAATTTCAATTTTCGAAATATTTTCTCCTTCAATAGCTTTTGCGTTGGCAACGGCTGTTTTGATACGTTCTTGTTGCATAGCCTCGGCTTCCCCGATTTTTGCCAATGCATTGGCGTTGGCTACCTGTACACGTTCTGTTTGGTCGGCTTCGGCTTCCCCGATTTTGGCTTTGGCAATAGCGTTGGCTACTTGGATACGTTGGTCTTGCACGGCATTTGCTTGCCCGATAGACCCATCTCTGTCTTTTTCGGCGACCGAAATTTTGGCATCGTTGATAGCTTTGGCAGCAGCTTCTTTACCCAATGCTTCGATATATCCTGACTCATCATGAATATCGGTAATGTTTACATTTATGAGTTTAAGTCCTACTTTGTTCAATTCGGCTTCGACACTATGGGTAATATGCGATAAAAATTTATCGCGGTCAGAGTTTATTTCTTCAATATCCATGGATGCAACAACTAGACGCAATTGTCCAAAGATAATTTCTTGTGCCAAATCTCTAATGCTTTCCATATCCAAACCTAACAAACGTTCGGCTGCATTTTGCATAATTGATGGTTCGGTCGAAATACCAATAGTGAAACGTGATGGTACGTTTACACGAATATTTTGCTTACTCAATGCATTGGTTAAGTTTACCTCGATTGACATGGGCGTTAAACTTAAGAATTGGTAATCTTGAATAATTGGCCAAATAAAGGCAGCACCACCATGAATGGTTTTGGCTGTTTTGTTACCACCGGTTTTTCCGTAAACGACTAAAATTTTATCCGAAGGACAACGTTTGTAGCGTTTAAGTAACGAGTAAATGAAGATAAAGATGATGAAAAAGAAAGCTAATATGGTATAAATACCGTATTCTAATCCACCTGCCATAAAAAATAATGTGTTCATAAAATAAATGGTTTTAGTTAATATAAGGTTTGATTAAGATAGTTTTTCTACTAACAATGTATCTGTGCCTAGCACATCGACAATTTTGACAACGGTGCCACTTTTCAGTTCTTCGTTACCATCGGTAAGAGCATTGAGTTCGCGCAGAGTTTCTTGTACGGTAAGGTGTACTTTGCCTAATTTACTGCGATTGGCTCCTATAGGGATATATACTTCTCCTACTTGCCCTATAGCATTTTCGATGCGCATGGCGCCATTTTCGGCTAATTTGTGCATAAAAAAGAACAAGTATCCGGTTGCAACCATCATTAACAATCCTGCAATGGTTGAAATAAACAGTGTGGCACCGGTAGACAACCCGCCTTTTAGACAGCTTAGTCCGCTCCAACCAAAAATGGTGATAAAAGCAACCACGTTTTTAAAAGTAAAAAACTGAAAACCGACGTCACCGTCATGCATTTCGAATTCGGTGTCGGCATCGATGTCTGTATCGGCATCACCACCTAAAAAGGTAAGTAAAAAGACAATAGCAAGTACAATTGAGCCAATTACGGCAGCCGACCAATATACCTGTTCTATTTTGGATAGTCCTTCAAAAAGTTCGTTCATAATTTATGTTTTAAAAGGTTTGTAAATTTAATTATTTTTCGTTTAATATTCTCAATTTTTTTGGTGAAACACCTTATTCTTTTATTGAACTACTAATTTTTTAATAGTAAGGTGATTAAAAGTTTTGATACTTAAAAAGTATATGCCTTTTGTTAATTTAGACACATCTAAATATTTTTTGTTTTGTTTGATTCTTTTTACAATTTGTCCTTGTTGATTTATGATATCCATTTTTTCAATATTTTTATCGGATCTAATATATACCATGTTGTTTGCCGGATTGGGATATAGTTGTACTGAGGAACTGTTAAAAGGTGTCGAAATTGGCCGTTTAAGTAACCAATCAGTTGCTGTCCAAAGAAAATTCCAATCAGAACCGTCATCATTTAGTTCTTCTACAATGCTTGTATGGTCACGGTAGCTGTCTTCTTCAATTTCGGGATGTGGTCCTATTAACAATACGCGTCCTTTTCCGTATAAAAATTTGATAATTGCAGATTGATTTCCGGCATCGGCATATGTTGCTACAATATCATAGTCGTTATTGGCAATTACACTAAATGTTGATCCACCCCAATAAAGCATCTTTTCGCTTGTGTTTTCATATTGATTTATTTCATCATTAGTATTCATGTTGATAGTTGTCATTGAATAATTTGGCCAAGGTGCAATATTGTCAATAGGTCCGATGGCAATTCCTTCGAATAAATTGAGCGGGTAATCATAAGTAACACCTTCCCATATGAGTTTGTCGCAAGCAAAATCTGCTCCTGCACACATGCCTATATAATAACCATTATCGGCAATTAGTTGTTGTATATGTCTTGCGCCAATCAAACTAATTGATCTGTTATAGTAATCGGCATCTCCTCCCGGGAAATATATCCCTTTGAAATGAGTGCGTAAATTTTGCGAATTGATATACTGTGCATCAATCCTTTTATGTGTTAATCCTTTCCAATCCAAAAATTGTTCAAATGCAATTGTGCCATCTTTCCAAGTCCCTACATCGTTGTATATAGCAAAATCGTATTTATTCTGTGCCATTCCTGTCAAACTGATGGAAAAAAGTACTATTACTGTGATTATTTTGAGGTGCAACTTCAAGGTAAATATTTTTTATTCATGCAATATACAATATTATCTACAAAATGGCTATGAGTAATGATAAATACACAGCTAGATTGCTTTATCATTTTAAGAATAACGACTATGTTAAAATTTTGTTACAAAAATGTTAATTTCTAACTGTGAAAATTTGTATCTAATTGAGTTGTAATGAATAAAAAATCTTTGTGATTAATTATAATTCTTTAAAAAATAATGCTTAACTTTGGGTCAACACAAATAATGAAGCATGTTTTTATTAAAGAAACGCACACTGTTTGGTGTATTGTTTTTTTTAACAATTCAAACAAGTGTTTTTGCGCAACGCAAAAAAATAAATATTGACAGTATTTACAATGAAATACACGTGCAAGCTAATTCTGTATCGAAGGTTAAAGCTTTGTTGGATCTTCACTTAAAAACTAAAATGTTTGCAAGACCTGATATACTGGAAGAAGCGTTAGATATTGCAAAAGAAATATACTACATTGACGGGATAGCCATTGCTTATGATCGAAAAGGGTATATAGAAAGAAAAAAGAATCATTTTTTAAAATCTATTGAATACCATAAAAGAGCCTTAGGTTTTTTTGAACAATCCGAAGATACACTGTCTAAGATGAAGTGTTATAACAGTATGGCTGTATCATTTAGAAAGATAAATTCAGAACAAGAAGCATATCGATATTATATGCTAGCGTTGGATTTGGCAAACAAAACTAAAAACGACAAGCAAATTGCCAGAATACTAAATGGTATAGGAAATGTATTTGTAAACACTGAAGAGTATGATAAAGCGCTGTTTTATTTTAAAAAGTCATTGGCTATTGAACAAAAGCAAAATAGAATTAAAGGGCAAGAGTATGATTTGGCAAATATTGGTGAAGTGTATATCTATACAAAACAATACGATTCGGCCAAAGTGTATTTAAATAAAGCGCTTATGTTGGCAAAAAAAATATATAGCCCCGACAAACTTGGTGTTGAATATAATCTACTGGGACTTTTGTATAAAAACAAACGGGAATATAAGCAAGCGCTCGAATATTATAATACGGCGCTACCGATGCTTACAACACATAATATAAAACGGTATATTGCCAACACGCATATTAATTCGGGTTTGTGTTATTTGAATTTGAACAATCCGGCAAAAGCATTTGACGAGATTCAAAAGGGTACAAGTATTGCTAAAGAGATTGCTTCAAAAGAAAATATTTCATTGGGGTATAATGCATTGGTTGAGTATTATAAGAAGAATAATGATTATAAAAAAGCCCTTGATGCACATGTGATGTCGACCAAATACCATGATAGTATTGTTAATGTAACATCTAAAAATAGTATTATCACGGCGCAAATTATATACGAAACCAAAGAGAAAGATGAGCAGATAAAAAAACTTGCTTATGAAAAAGAAATGGAGAAAGAATCATCTAGAAGAAACTTTATAACGCTTATTGGAACTATTATTGTAAGTGTTGTAATATTAGTATTTTTGTACTTGTTTTTTAGTTTACGCAGGAAAAATGCTGATTTGGAACTGGCACAGAAGAATTCTGAAATTCAGAATTATATTATGCGAATCAATGAATTAAAGGAGCTGAAAAATTCAGATAAAGAAACCAAAAAAGATATTACTAAAAAGTTAAAAGAATTAGATTTAACTAAGCGCGAGCAGAAAGTACTTGAATTGATTGCCAATGGATTTAGCAATGACAAAATTGCAGAAACAATGTACATTTCTAAAAATACGGTTAAAAGTCACATCAAAAAAATATACTTAAAACTGGATGTTAAAAACAGAATTCAGGTAATTCAGAAACTGAAAAACAGTTAGTTTATATTTTGTTATTATTTAAAAAACGTTTGATAATTAAAGGCATTTCTTCTTTATTTTCGACATAGGTCATGTGTCCTTCTCCAAGTTCGATATAATCGGTTTCTTTACAGTCAATGGCTAATGATCTTATTTTGTCCAGTTCAATTAACGGGTCTTTTTTGCCGATAATCCATAATTTTGGATAGGGTTGTCGACTACAAAAAAGCGCCGAATGATCTTTTCGGCGTTTCATACCTTTAAGTGCCGCTGTAATATTTTCGGGTCGCATTTCTAAGGCTTGTTCAATCAATTTCTGAATTTCATTTTTGTATTTTTCTCGATTATCAGGGGCAAAAAAACTAGGAATTGCAGCTTTTACATAGGCAATATGGTTTTGTTTTACGGTTCGAACGGCTCTATCTCTGGCATCTTGTTTTTCTTCATTATCAGAAAACGGATGAGAGTTTAATAAACCTAAACCACTCAGTTTTTCGGGGAAAAGCGAGGCGAATGCCAAGCTTATATAGCCACCCATGCTGTGTCCGATAACGGTTGCTTTAAAAATTTTCTCATTGTTCATAAAGTCGTTAATAACACGTGCTTGTTGTTCCATTGTGTGAATGTCGCAAAGTCCGTCACTTTGCCCATGTCCTAATAAATCGAGGGTGTATACAGTATGAGTGTCTTTTAATACTTGGACAACGCCGTCCCACATTTTTTGGTTTTCTAAAAAACCGTGAACAAGCACAACGTTAGGACCTTCACCTCTTTTAGTGTAATTAATATCGACTTTTTTGTAATTGTATTTCATAATAAAATTTGTTAAAATATAAACGAAAAAATAATAGCTGTTATTTTTCTGCCATAAAAATACGAAAAATGCTATTGAAAAAAATGTTTTTTGAGATGTTTACCAAAACTTTATCTAAGACCCTTTGTTATACAGTGGTAGTGCAAATAGACAAATTAAACCGAAAATAATAACGAGTAAAGTTTGTGTAGACCACATCAAAAGTCCAAAGGCGGTGCCGACTTCTTTTGATACACCATAAATCAATAAAGCTTCTGCGACAAAAACAGGGTACACGCCAAAACCGCCATTTGAAATTACCATGGCAATGCTTCCTGCAATAAATGATACTAAAATGGCATCAATTCCTAATCCGGATGTTTCAGGAAAAGCAAACAGAACTACCCAAAACATAGCTACATACAATAGCCAAATTAGGGTAGTTTGTATAATAAACCACCACTTATTAGGCATTTTTAAGATGCTTGCCATACCTTCGAGTAAACCTGTAATAAAATTTCTGATTTTGATAATAAATGCATTGTCAGATTTTTTTAACCATTGCAAGAAGAAGTAAAATGCCACGAACAAACCAATTACTTCAAAACCTAAAAGAATAGGATTTTTTGGCAGTTTTGGGGCAATCATTTCATAAATCAAATCAAATTGTAAAAAAAATGCCAGTGCCATAAATAAAAGAAGAAAAAAAATGTCTGCCATACGTTCGGCTACAATAGTGCCAAAGGCTTTATCAAAATTGATATCTTTTTCATATTTAGCTAAGGAAGCGGCACGTCCCACTTCGCCGGCTCTGGGTACAACCAAATTAAGCAGATATGACAATCCAACGGTCAAAACCAAATTTGTTTTTTTTGGGTGATAATCTAACGTGTCGAGTAAATAGTCCCATCGATAAGCACGAATTATGTGACTTAATAGTCCAAAAATCAAGGATACAAAAAGCCATTTAAATTCGGCATTTTTAATGTTTAAAATGATTTTGTCGAGTTGTTCATCTGTAAAACCTGATAAGTAATAATAAAGTATTCCGGCACCTAGTAGTAAAGGTGATATTATTTTAAGTGTCTTTTTCAAATCTTTTTATTTTGCTACAAATATACATTAAAAATATCAACATGCTCTTAAGATTTTTAGTAGCCTTATTTACCTGACACTAACAAATTAAACGATAATGTTTCGTCTGACTTTGCCTATATTATGTACCAATTTGGCTACAAATATAATAAGTATCAGCAAGACTTTACCATGCAAAGCGCCTATGCAAGACCCGTTTCTGCCAGTAATGAAGTACAGATGAACCATACGGTAGCACAAACACGTGCAAGTATAGTAACAATGGTTTACAACAACCTGATAGGCGAGAAATCCTACGAGCTCAGCAACCACCTAGGCAACGTGCTCGAAGTAACAAGCGACCGAAAACTACTAAATATAAACCGTAGTATACCTGTATTAGCCACACAATATAGCAATAATGAAAGTGCAGCAGCATTTAGCAAAACAATACAATTATTGAGACAAACTTGCATAGGAAACTCGCAACCAATGCGATAACAATGGTATGAAAACAAAGTTTAAGTACAAATACTAATGATCCGGATATGGATTTATATAGGAACAAAAATCGCCAATCGGCGATTTTTTTTATGGAATAATAATCTTTTGCAAAAAATACCGATTTGTTTGTGAGATACTGAAAATGTATAAGCCCGATGACAAATTATCAAAACAAATCTGACGATTGCCGGCTTTTAATTTTTGTTGCCAAATTTGTTTGCCGGACAGATCAAACAATTTACAATCGATATCTTTAGTGTTTTTGATTTGAACCTTATTACCATTTACCGAAAAACTCAATTCATCGGCGTCAAAATCAGTAACGGTACTGGAACAATCTGTATTGTATGCAGCCGAAGCGTCTATAGCGGTTGCCCAATTGTTTTGCATATATATGGGGTCATCTACTTGAACACAAGTTAAATTGGGGTTGGTCGTAGCATTGAACTGTGTAAAATATTGATTGTTTCCGTTTGCAATATTTAGTTGTTGCAACCGATTGTTTTGGCATAACAGTTTGGAAATGTTTGTGTTTTGTGAAGTATCCAAACTTTGCAATTGGTTATTTTCACAACGCAATTCGGCAACAGGCAATGAGCCCAAATCCAAAACGTTTAATTGATTGTTTTGACAATATAAATAATAGTAAAATTGTGAACTTGTGCCTAATTGTAAATCGTTTA
>Ga0256843_1003855_pt1 | contig 10228 bp, 7 predicted proteins | sample AlvinellametaG_FD_191572 | JGI IMG/M metagenome (GOLD analysis project Ga0256843, IMG submission 191572) | Pompeii worm associated microbial communities from hydrothermal vent at the East Pacific Rise, Pacific Ocean - Alvinella | ecosystem: Host-associated > Annelida > Integument > Unclassified ... | reverse complement strand
GCTTGATGAAGCAGGGTTTATGGTTAAAATCGAAGATCACCCTCATCAAGTGGGTCACTGCTATCGATGTAAGAACATTGTTGAACCCTATATCTCTAAGCAGTGGTTTGTCAAAAAAGAGTTTGCCACCTCTGCCATAGAAAAAGTAAACAACGGTGAAGCCCAATTCTTCCCAAGTCACTGGATTAATAGTTATAACGCGTGGATGAGTGAGCTTAGAGATTGGTGTATCTCTCGTCAGCTCTGGTGGGGACATCAGATTCCTGTCTTTTACTGTAACGACTGTAACCATGAGTGGGTAGAGGAGGGGGAAGCCCCAAGTTGTTGTGAAAAATGTTCGAGTGAAAATATCTATCAAGACCCTGATGTATTAGATACGTGGTTTAGTTCAGGTCTCTGGCCCTTTTCAACCCTTGGTTGGGGCAATGGTGACTGGGGTAAAGGTGATCTATGGCATGAAGAGGATATGCAAAACTTCTACCCCAATAGTTTACTGATTACGGGGTTTGATATTCTCTTCTTCTGGGTTGCTCGAATGCTGATGATGGGGGAGAATATTACGGGTGAGTTGCCATTTAAAGATATCTACCTCCACGCATTGGTCAAAGATGAGCATGGCGAGAAGATGAGTAAATCCAAGGGGAATGTAATCGACCCACTAGAGACCATTGAGAAGTACTCTACCGATGCACTTAGATTTACCTTGGCGGTACTCGCCGTTCAGGGGCGTGACATTAAGCTCAGTAATGAGAAGCTCGAACAGAGTCGTAACTTTACCAATAAGCTCTTTAATGCCACCAACTTCTTGCAACTCAACCAAGAGTATTTTGATGACCTCGACCCAGATAACATTACAACCCCACTTGGGCGTTATATGTTGGCTCGTTTTAATGTAGCAGTTAAAGAGACCCGTGACTTTATGGATGTCTACCGATTTAATGACGCAGCGACGGTGCTTTACCGATTCTTATGGGGTGAGTTCTGTGACTGGGGAATTGAGCTGAGCAAAGCCTCCAAAGAGAGCGTGGGTGAGTTAGGAAGTATCTTTAAGGCATCCATGAAACTGCTTCATCCTTTTATGCCATTTATTACGGAGAACCTTCACAATAGACTAAGTGCCACAAAGTTTGAGGAGGGTGAGTCGATTATGGTTCAAGCCTATCCAGAGGTGAATGAAGTGGATGATGAGGTCATTAAACAGTTTGACCTCATTATGGAAGCGATTGTCTCAGTTCGTCGTTGTAAAACACTCATCGATAAAGGAAACCAAAAGATAGAAAAGGCTTCTTTAAAAATGCCACGTGGTTCAGACCTTGAGATGATGAAGCCATTTATTGAGAAGCTAGCAAAAGTAGAAGAGATTAGTTTTGTTGATGCAAAAATAGATAAGTGTGTGACCGATGTCTCAGACAACATAGAGACCTTTATCTCCACCGATGATATTGACCTCTCGGCGATTATTGGAAAGCTTACTAAGCAAAAAGAGAAGCTTGAAAAAGAGATTGCTAAGCTTAATGGAATGCTCAGTAATGAAAAATTTGTCGCCAATGCCCCAGAAGCAGTGATTGCCCAAAATCGTCAAGCGCTATCGGATGCCATGGAGAAGCTTGAAAAAGTAGAAAATGAGTTAAAAGGGTTTTAGGGTAGTTCATCCTTATCTTATAGTAATGAGCAAGGGAGTTTTTTCTCCCTTCGTTAGTCTAGAAACTTTTTTTCAAACGTTTTTGCAGGAATAGGGGGACTGCAGAGGTACCCTTGATAGCAAACCTCTTGATTAATAGCAAGAATTTTCTCTTTTTGCTCTTGGGTCTCGATCCCTTCTACAATGATTTTATAATTAAACTGTTGCCCAATGGCAATAATGCTCTTGACCAGCTCTTGGTCATCTTTGTTGGTAAGAATCTCGGTGATAAAAATACGATCAATTTTGAGGATCTTAAACGAGAGTTTTTTGAGGTAAGAGAGTGATGAGTAGCCCGTACCAAAATCATCAATACTGCACTCTACGCCACGTTTTCTTAGATCTTTGATAATTTTTTGCGTTTTTGAAAAGCTATCAATGAGGGTGGTCTCTGTGACCTCTAGCTTGAGCAGAGAAGGATCTACCTTGTATTTTAGAATGCACTCTTCAATGTGAGCCGAGAAGTTGACCTCATGAAGTTGTCGAGCGTTGATATTGATCGCAACATACTCAAAGGTAAGTTTATCACTCTCTCGCCAGATTGAGAGCTGTTTGCAGACCTCATTGGCAACCCACCACCCCAGTTTATTAATCAGTCCAGATTCCGTGGCCATCGGAATAAATCGATCCGGCATAATGAGCCCCCGCGTGGGGTGTTGCCAGCGAATAAGTGCCTCGAGGGCAACAAGTGAATCATCGGAGATGTTGACAATGGGTTGATAGTAGAGTACCAGTTCATTACTGCTAAGGGCATGGTTTAAATCCTGTTGCAAAGAGGTGAGTTCTTGCTGTTCAAGGTCCAACCGTTGATCATAAAAGCTAATGTTGTCTCGCCCTTCACGTTTGCTTTGGTACATTGCCATATCGGCTTGACGAATGATGTTGTTGATATCATTGGTTTTGGGTTCGATCAATACAATACCAATACTGCTTGTCATGTAGAGGTTGAGGTGATCAATCTCAAAGACAGGAACAAAGAGCTCTTGGATCTGCTTTGCTGTTTGGGTGGCAATTCTTTTTGCCTCTTTGGCCGATTGGGAGACAAACGGTAGGGTTAAGACAAACTCATCCCCTCCAAGACGGGCAAGGTGGGCATGCTTAAGCTCTAAGGATTTAAAACGTTTGGCAACCTCTAGGAGCAGTCCATCCCCAATGGTGTGCCCAAAAGTATCGTTGATCTGTTTAAAGTGGTTGAGATCCATGTAAAGCAGTATCGAGTAGTGGTCTTGATTTTTGGGATTATTAACCAGATCGGTCATAAAGTTTTTGTAGTATCGGCGATTGGGAAGTCCCGTTAACGAGTCATGAAGTGAAATGTAATTGATCTGTTCATAAGCTTGATGTTCAATGGTTTTATCCTCGACAATACCGATTCCTCCCGTAACTCTGTTGTTATCATCAAGTAGTGCTGAGCAGGTAAGTTCAACCCAGATATTATCCCTCTTAAAGGAGAAATCATAAGAACCAATGCCCTGTTGTTGGATGGTATTTGTGTGCAGAACATTTTTCATCAACTCAATGGCTTTTTGATCTTTAATATGATGCAGATCAAAGCCTAAAAGTTCCTTTTCTAAACCAAAAATGGTATAAAAGAGTTGATTGTAACGTATAATTTTTAGATTGGTATCGTAATAAAAGATACCAATGGGTGCTTGTTCAAGCAGTGAGTTGAGCTTTTTTTCTTTTTCTGCGAGAGACTCTTTGAGGCGTTCAAACTCCTCTTGGCTACTGCGTTTATCATCGTAGAGTTGATGGGTATGATAGTTGGAGATAAGTAGCAGTAGATAGAAAATTCCCACAATAAAGGCAAGGGTTGAAGCGTGTGGAATTTCAGAAAAGAGTAAGCGTATGGAGAGGGGTATTAATAGCAGGCTAATAAAGGGAGAAGCGATGCGAAAATCGTTTAATAATCCTGCAACACCTCCGGCAAGTGCGAGGAAGAAAAGAACCATAAAAAGTTGATAGTTGGGGGTAAGGTCGGAGAAGATAAGCCAAGAGGTAGCAGACCATAAAATAGCGTTTAGAATCGCTTTTAGACGGAATTTTTGGTACCACCTATACCATGTCTCACGCCTCTCTCGATTGCCTTTAGCATGGCGGATATATTTTTTAAACTGCAGATAATCATAAAAACGTAAAAGGTTGATTAAATTGACCAAAATAAACCATACAACCAAAGGGGTTTGGTTGGGAACCTGATCAAGAAAGACATATAAAAATAGCGTCGAGAGCATGAGTGCAGCCAAGGAGGCTTTGGGCATAAAGGCATAAAGCTTTTGGGTCAAGGTATGGGTGATCTCTGGTGATCTTAGTTTTTGTTTGATGTATTCAACGATATTTTTCATGACCTCAATTATATAATAATATTTATTAATTATAAATAACATAAATAGTTAAAAAAGAATCAATAAAAATTATTGGGATTCTTAAAATTATATCCCATCTCTAAACAAAACTTGCTAAAATTATAAATTGTTAATAATTTAGAATAATAGAGGCAAAAGGATTAAAGAATATGAAAGTTTTATTGATAAAAGATGTAAAAAGTTTAGGTAAAAAAGGTGAAATCAAAGAGGTTAAAGATGGTTATGGACAGAATTTTTTGATTGCTAAAGGGATGGCAAAATTAGCAACTCCGGATGTGGTTGCCCATTGGCGAGCCGAGCAGGAGCGAATTGAACAAGAGTTAAAAGAGACGCTAGAGCGTCTTAAACGTGAGCAAAAAGCGTTGGGTGAGAAGAAAATTATCATCAAGAAAAAACTTGCCCCCGCAGGGATTCAAGGATCGGTGGGCAAAGAGGACATCGCCAAGGCAATTAAGGAGCAGATGGGCATTGAGATTGACAAAAAGACCGTAGAGCTTAAGAAAGCCCTCAAAACTCTTGGAGAGCATTCGGTGGACATTAAGCTAGGGCATGGCATTCACGCAACGGTTACCGTTGATGTGGTAGGAGAAGAGTAGGGTGTTTCACGCAACAACAATACTTGCATACAAGGGTGAAGAGAGTGCCGTGATTGGAGGAGACGGTCAGGTTAGCTTTGGCAACACCGTTCTCAAAGGCAATGCCACCAAGATTCGCTCCCTCTACAAAGGGGAGATTTTGGCTGGATTTGCAGGAAGTACCGCTGATGCATTTAATCTTTTTGATATGTTTGAGACGATTCTCAATGAGAAAAAAGGGGATCTGCTTAAATCGGTGATTGAGTTTAGTAAGATGTGGCGAAAAGATAAGCACCTGCGTCAGCTTGAAGCGATGATGTTGGTGCTTAATCGGGATCATGTGTTTATCTTGACAGGAACAGGGGACGTGGTTGAGCCTGAAGATGGCAAGATCGCCTCCATTGGTTCCGGAGGAAACTATGCCATCTCTGCTGCCCGAGCATTGGATAAGCATGCGAATCTCTCAGCACGTGAATTGGTTGAAGAGAGCCTCAAGATTGCTGGAGAACTCTGCATCTACACCAACACAAATATTAAACTATTGGAGCTTTAATTGAGTACCATGATTCCAACAAACTTAACCCCCAAAGAGATTGTCTCGTTTTTAGATAAGTACGTTATCGGACAGACCAATGCAAAAAAAACCATTGCCGTGGCACTGCGAAACCGTTATCGACGGTTGCAACTTGATCCGGAGATGCAAAAGGATGTGATGCCCAAAAATATTTTGATGATCGGGAGTACCGGTGTCGGGAAGACAGAGATTGCGCGACGACTCTCTGGTATGATGCGTCTGCCATTTGTCAAAGTTGAAGCGAGTAAATTCACTGAAGTTGGCTTTGTTGGGCGAGATGTGGAGTCGATGATTCGGGATCTTGCGGCCAATGCCCTCAATCTGGTACGCGAAGAGCAGAATGAGCTCAACAAAGAGAAGATTGAAGCCTACATTGAAAATAAAATTATTGAGAAGTTACTCCCTCCTTTGCCCGTAGGTGCGAGTGAGCAGAAACAAGCGGACTATGAGGCATCTTTTGCCAAGATGCAAGCAAAGTTTGAACGGGGTGAACTTGACCATTTGATGATTGAGGTGGAGATGCCTGCACCAACCATTGATATCTCTTCAGGTGGCAATGTACCTCCGGAGATGGCGAATGTGCAGGAGTCCATTATCAAGGTGATTGGTGGACTAAACAAAAAAGGGAAGAAAAAAGAGGTCACCGTCAAGCAGGCTAAAGGTATTCTTGCCCAAGAGGCGAGCGAAGAGCTCTTTGATGAAGAGAAGCTCAAAGATCTAGCGCTCAAAAAGATTGAAGAGGGGGGAATTATCTTTATTGATGAGATCGATAAGATTGCCGTACCTGCCAATTCAAGTTCACGTCAAGACCCCAGTAAAGAGGGGGTTCAGCGCGATCTTCTTCCGATTGTTGAGGGGTCCAATGTGCAGACCCGTATCGGGATGGTCAAGACCGATCATATTCTCTTTATCGCCGCGGGAGCATTTCACCTGAGTAAGCCCAGCGATCTGATTCCTGAGCTTCAAGGGCGTTTTCCTTTGAGAGTGGAGCTGGACTCCTTGGATGAAGAGGCGCTCTATCGTATCTTGACGGAGCCTAAAAACTCACTGATTAAGCAGTACATTGCCCTATTGAGTGTTGAAGGCGTGACGTTGGTGTTTGATGAAGAGGCACTGCGTGCCATTGCTAAATATTCTGCGACCGCCAATGAAAAAACTGAAGATATTGGGGCACGACGACTGCATACTATTATGGAGCGTATTATTGAAGAGATCTCTTTTAGTGCGGATGAGTTTGCGGGAGAAAAGGTTGTGGTGGATAAAGCCCTTATTGAAGAGAAGTTAGATAAGTTGGTAGAGGATGAAGATACTACCCGTTATATTCTTTAAGCTCAATGGTGCGTAGTAATAACAAGAGTACTCACCTCGGAGCGAGGCTCTATTTTACACCCACGGATACCACCGTGGGATTTGTCTCTCAGGATGCTTCCAAGATCGACCGTGCCAAAAGGCGACTTCCCAATAAACATTACATTCGTACCGTGGATTCACTAGCAACACTCAAGCGATTGAGTCGTGTTCCTCAAGCACACAAAAATCGTCTGCGTCGTGCCCAGCGGACCACGTTTATTTTTCCCAATTTTCGATCTTTTCGTCTGGTTCGAGGAACGCCTCACAATCTTTTGTTAAATCGAATTGGATGGCTCTACAGTTCATCAGCCAATGAAAGTGGAAAAGAATACTCTCCACACTATGCCAAGAGGCAAGCAGAAGTTTTAGTAAGCATCCCCCCCTCTTTGAGAGAGGAACAAGATGCCCCTTCGGCAATCTATCGATTGAGTTTTAGGAACCAAATACGGATTCGTTAGGGAGATTGAGGGGTTACCTCAATGGGTTCAAGTTCAATTTTTTCAGGCTCTTTTTGTGCCAATTTGGCATAGCGTTGAGCCTCGGGATAGTTGCCCATGGTGTAGTAGAGTAGGGCAATGTTTTTGTAGCTATTATGGGTAACGGGGTGGTCTTTGCCAAAGACATTTTCATTGATTTTTAAGGCTTTGAAATACTCCTTGAGTGCCTCTTTGTTTTTCCCCTCTTTCTCATAAAGAATTGCGAGGTTGTTGTGGCTGATGGCGGTATCAATCTGCTCTTTATGAATAATCTGATCTTTAATCTTAATGGTTTTTTGGGTGAAGTCTATCGCCTTTTGATTGTCACCCAAACTGGCGTAAAAGGTTCCAAGATTATTGTAGCTTTCCGCCGTTTGGCTGTCGACACGCCCCAAGATGGACTCTCGGATTTTAAGCGCTTGATTGATGTACGCAAGGGCCTTTTGCTGTTCTCCTACCCGTTTATAGGCAAGTCCTAAGTTGTTGTAGCTTGTTGCTGTGCTAAGGTGTGTCTCGCCTAAGATACGCTCTTTGATCTGAATGGACTTGAGATAGTTCTCTATGGCACGGGGATAGTCTCCTTTTTTGTAAGCTTGGGTTCCAAGATTATTGAGTTGATCTGCCTCTTGAATCAATGTCTGCTTTTTGACGCTTGAGAGTGATTCTTGATCCCCACGTAGAGGGGATTGGATTGCACATCCCGTGGTCAATAATGATAATAAAAGTAGTGTCCCTATTCGTTGCACCAAAAACTCCAAAAATTTAATATGGCATTATAATAGCAAAATCTTACTTTAAAATGTTTAGGTTCGTTCACAAAGTGATCGATCTCGACGGTTCAGCATGCTAGGCTCTTGGCTAAGGTATTCATCCACCGCTACGGCACACTCTCGCCCTTCATGGATTGCCCATACCACAAGGGATTGACCTCGGCGGTTATCTCCGGCAGCAAAGACACCTTGTACTGAGGTGGCAAATCTATTGGTCTGAATATTGCTTCGTTCATCAGTGAGCAACGAGAGTTCTTGGATGACATCCTCTTGGTTGGGACCTAAAAAGCCCATGGCAAGAAGTACAAGGTCGGTCTTGAGCACAAATTCAGAGCCATTGATCTCCTGAAAGTTACCCCCTTCCCATTGAATCTTAACGCAGTTAATACCGGTAACGGCTCCGGAGGCATTTTTGATAAAGGATTTGGAGAGGAGATTAAACATCATGTTAAAGTTGGTGCTTTCTCCCTCCTCTTGAGAGGTGGAGCGTTTAAAGAGTCGGGGGTAGGTTGGCCAAGGCATGGAGGCGGTGCGTTGGGTGGGGGCTTGGGGAAGGAGCTCTATTTGGGTGATACTCTTTGCCCCTTGTCGAATGGCATTGCCCACGCAGTCACTTCCGGTATCTCCTCCACCAATTACCACCACGTCTTTGTTGGTAGCAACTATTTCAAATTCAGGATCGATGCGTTCTCCCTCCACACGGCTATTGGCTTGTGCCAAAAACTCCATGGCAAAGTGAATTCCCTTGGCATCACGATTTGGAAGAGGAAGATCCCGTGGGTTGCCTGCTCCAGTGGCGAGAACGATGGCATCATGCCTGCTTTGGAGTTGAGCGATGGGGATATCGCGTCCGATATGAGCATGGGTAATAAACTCCACCCCCTCCTCTTTCATTAGGTTTACCCGTCGTTGGACGACCTGTTGTTTGTCAAGTTTGAAGTTGGGAATACCGTAGCGGACCAAGCCACCAATGCGGGCATCTTTTTCGTATACGGTAACATGATGACCTGCTTTGCAGAGTTGATTGGCAGCAGCCAAGCCCGCGGGACCACTGCCAATAATGGCAACGGATTTTCCACTTTTGATGGCAGGAATTTGTGGACGCATCCATCCCTCTTGATAGGCCTTCTCAATGATGGAGTACTCAATGTTTTTGATACTCACAGCATTCTCATGTAGCCCCAAGACGCAAGCACTCTCACAGGTTGCAGGACAGACTCGTCCGGTAAATTCAGGAAAATTATTGGTACTCATAAGGGTGCGAAAGGCATTCTCCCACTGATGACGGTAAATTTGATCATTAAATTGTGGAATGATGTTGCCTAAAGGACATCCGTAGTTGCTGTGGCAAAAGGGAACGCCACAATCCATGCATCGAGCGCCTTGATCCTCCATTTCACTGTTGCTTAAGGGGATAATAAACTCATGATAATGTTGCACCCGTTCCCCAATAGGTGCGAGGCTAAACTCTTTGCGTTGATACTCTTTAAATCCGGTTACTTTTCCCATTATTATTGCTCCTTTGCCTGATTGGCTAAGACCCGTTTGTACTCTTTGGGCATGACTTTGATAAATTTGGATTGAACTTGCTCCCAATTTTCTAAAAGGAGGAGCGCCTCTTTGGCGTGGGTATGAGCAACGTACTTCTCAATCATGTTGTAAACCTCTTGGGCATCCTCCGTGGTTTCGATGCGATCGAGGTCAACCATCTCTTGATTGATTCGTTGCGATAGATGATTGTCAGGATCGTACACGTAAGCAACTCCTCCACTCATGCCCGCAGCAAAGTTTCGTCCAATTTCACCCAAAATCACCACACGTCCACCCGTCATGTATTCGCAACCATGGTCTCCAACGGAAGAGACTACCACCTTTGCGCCGGAGTTTCGCACACAAAAGCGCTCTCCTGCCACACCATAGATGTAGGACTCTCCACCGGTAGCTCCATAAAAGGCAACATTTCCTACAATAACAGTTTTATGGGCATCAAAAGTATGTTTTTTGGGCGGATAGAGAATCAATTTTCCTCCACAAAGTCCTTTACCAAAGTAGTCGTTAGCATCGCCTTCGAGTTCGAGCGTTATGCCGGTATTGACAAATGCACCAAAGCTCTGTCCCCCCGTTCCCGTTGCTTTGATATGAATGGTATTCTCTTGAAGTCCTGCTTCTCCATGTTTTCGGGTCATCTCTGCAGAGAGCATGGTTCCTACGGTGCGGTGAATGTTGCGTAGTTGGATGGTGGTTTGGGTTGGTATCTTGTGCTCAATGGCATTGCGCATGATCTCAATGAGTTGATTGTCCAGTGCTTTATCGATACCATGATCTTGTTCAATGGTTTTGTATTTGCTGTCGCTTTCTCGTACATACATGCGGTAGAGCAGTTTGTCGAGTTGAAGATGCTTGGCTTTCCAGTGTGTAATCCCTTGGCGGGCTTGG
>Ga0256843_1003854_pt1 | contig 10228 bp, 11 predicted proteins | sample AlvinellametaG_FD_191572 | JGI IMG/M metagenome (GOLD analysis project Ga0256843, IMG submission 191572) | Pompeii worm associated microbial communities from hydrothermal vent at the East Pacific Rise, Pacific Ocean - Alvinella | ecosystem: Host-associated > Annelida > Integument > Unclassified ... | reverse complement strand
TTATCAGCTATGAGGACTTTATAAAGTATGGTGGTGAAGCAGGTGCCAAAGAAGCTGGGAAAATGAGACTAGAAGGGAAAGACTACATCGTTCAAGACGGCGATGTGATGCACTTTAGATTTAATGTCTAAGGTGCGATACCTCTTCTTATAATCTTTTTCCCACGGTGATATACACCAACTTCTATCAGGGTTCCTGATGGAACATCTTTCATAAACTGCATAAATTCTTGAAATGTAATATCGTTATTTTGTTTTTCTCCATCACTAGTAAAAAGTATATAATCATAAACATCAAGTCCTAATCGAACATTTGCAGGCATACCGTATGTATAGTTGTTTATCCAGCATTTGGTATATTTTTGAGGATTTTGTTTGATAAGTTTTTTGTATTGTGGATAGAACCATCTTCCACAGCTAAATCCCCAACGGTATTTTTTTTCTTTGTCATCTATCTTTGCTAAAAAAGGGAAGCCATTTTTGTCAAATCCATACCCATCAAATGCATAAGCGTAGTATATCCCTTCATTTTGGAGTCTTTTAGCAAGATCAAAATGCCACTGCATCGTTGTATTAAATCGAAGCATCTGTGCCATAGAAGCGATATCAAGTTTCCATTTTTCTTTTTCTTGTTTAAAAAAATAAGGGGAACATCTTCTATGTTTATCATAAGGTAAAACAGCTAAAACTGCATGAGTATTGGTTGTGTCAAAAAGGGTTTGGTATTTATGGATACATTTTTGAAGATTTTCCACCTCATGATTTTGGTTGATATCAGTTACAACCCATTTACGAAAGAACTCTTTAGTTGTATCTGTATAGATATCAAGATCAGGATTTTTGTTGTGATGTTTTAAAGCATGGATATATTTTTTTAAAATAGTTTTTGGCGTATCTTGTGTTGTAGCAGTGATATTTTGCCCTTTTTTGGCATTTGGGTTTTTGTGATTGATTTTTGTTGTTGTTCTTGCTCCAGCACCAATGGAATGGGTTCTCATCTTTGGTAAAAAAGCTCCTTTTTTTTGTGCTTCTTGGGCTTTGTCTTTTATAAGTTCCATTACCATAAAAATCCCATTAGCTACTTTATTTGCTTCAAAATAAGGAACAATCCCTTTTCTTTCTATATAAGAGATATACCCATCTGTATAAACAGGTTCAAGGGCATTTGAGATCTCTATACGGAGTTGATCAAGTGTTGGATTGACAACAAGAAGGATCATTCTCCCTGAATTACTTCTTGAAGAGTCTTGTAGCTTTTTAAATGCTTTATTTGCAAATAGGTTTATGTCTTGTTTTGTATTGGTGGTTATGACTCTAAGGTCTATATCGTAAGTGTTGGCAAGATAAGCATTGTATTTGAGGTACTCACTTTTGAGTTTTGTGTCGTTAAAGATATTTGCATCATCTATGATCACCTGTATAGCAGATAAAGAAATTGAAAAAAATAGGAAAATAGACACTAAATGTTTCATTATTGTATCTTTATTTGGTAGTTAGTGTCAGTTTTTGTAGTAACTTTATAATATGGTTTTTGTTGAAAATCTACGATCTTTGCAATAAGATTATAGGGAAATTTTTTCAAAAGAGTGTTATATTCTTTAACTGCTTCATTATAGTTCATCCGTGTGATATTGATACGGTTCTCACTCCCTTCTATTTGTGCTTGAAGTTCTAAAAATTGTTCTGAAGCTTTGAGATCTGGATAGTTCTCAACACTTAAAAGTAAAGTATGTGTGATTCCTTGAAGTTGCTTGTTCAAAGAACCGACCTTTTGGATATTATTGTTTGTTTTGGGTTGATTTTTAACTTCAGAACGAAGTTCAGTGATCTTGGTTAAGAGGTTTTTTTCATATTTTACATAACGACTTAGTGTTTGTACCAAGTTCTCAAGGAGGTCAGCTTTTCTTTGGATGTTGCTTTGTACTTGTGAAAAAGCACTATCAACTGCTTCTTGTTTTGTTACAAGGGTATTGTATAAAAGAGTTGTTTGCCATGAAAGAAAGAGGACAATAGCAATTATAAGGATTTTTTTCATAAGAAGCCTTTATTGTGATATAAAAGTTTATTATACCATTCCTTGATTTTTTTTTCATATCCGTTTTCTTTGAGTTTGACAAAAGAGATCTCTTTTTCTAAGTATTGCTGTTTGATATACCCTCCAAAATCGTGTGGGTAGAGGTAGTTTTCTTTATCGTGGACGATATTTTTGGGGATATCCATCAACAGGCCCTCTTTGATCGCTTTTTGTGCAGCATTGATCGCTTTGTAGGCAGTATTTGATTTTGGAGAGGATGCAAGATAGAGTACACATTCACTCAGAATTATACGTGCTTCTGGAAATCCTATAGAACTTACAGCTGTAAGGGTAGAAGTAGCAAGATTTAGAGCATTTGGATTGGCAAGCCCTATATCCTCACTGGCAAGTATCACTAGTCTTCGTGCTATAAAGTCCGCACTCTCACCCCCTTCTATAAGTCTTGCTAGGTAGTATATACTTGCATCAAGGTCACTTCCACGAATAGATTTGATCAGTGCAGATATAAGATCATAATGAACATCTGCTTCACTGCTTCCTCGATTGAGTGCATTTGGACGAAGGGAACGCACTGTTTCAAGGGTAATATGGGAGTTTACATGTAAAACACTCTCTAAGAGTTTTAACATCGCTCTTGCATCGCCTCCGCTGCTTTTTATAAGGTAGTTCTTCGCATCATCATCTATACTAAAATCTGTTTTTTCTTTGGCTTTTTGTAGTAGTTGTTCCAACTCATCATCACTTAAAGGTTTGAGTTCAAAAAGCATACTGCGAGAGCGGATCGCCGAAGTAAGGGAGTAGTAGGGATTTGATGTAGAGGCTCCAAGGATCAATGCTTCATTCTTTTCCATAACAGGTAACAATACCTCTTGTTGGTTTTTTGAAAGTCGATGTACTTCATCGATAAAAACAAGCGGTTTTATAAGGGCATTTTGGTACTGTTTAAAGATCTTACGGAGATCTTCGATTTTGAGTGAAGTAGCATTGAATTCGTAAAAATCCCTATCCATCTCTTTTGCAATGACCCTGGCAAGTGATGTTTTTCCAACACCTGCTGGTCCATAAAAAAAAGAGTGTGAGAGTGCTTCTTTTTCAACGAGTATGCGAAAAGGGCTTTGAGGTGAGAGAAGATGTGTTTGCCCAACAAATTCCTGAAGGTTTTGAGGGCGTAGAAGATGGGCAAAATCCATAGTTTATGAAGCGATCACTTTAACATAGACTTCTCTTTCTTGTCTAGGACCGTCAAACTCTGCAAAAAATATCCCCTGCCATTTTCCAAGAACAAGTTTTGCATTTTCTAAAGGGATAGTGACAGAAGTACCCATACGCGAACTTTTTAAGTGTGCAGCAGCATTTTCCCCTTTATGAAAGTATGCGCCATCTGTTGGTGCTATACGATTCAGTGCATTGAGTAAGTCTCTTCTGAGTGCAGGGTCTTGGTTTTCAAAAACAAAAACACTTGAAGTTGTATGTGGTGTGAAGATTGTACATATACCATCTTTGACTCCTGAAGTGATTACGAGTTCTTCAACCTCTTTTGTAATATCCATCACTTGTGTTTTATGGCTGGTTGGAAATTTTAATGTTTTCATCTATTTAACTCCTTTTTGTTTTAAAAATGTATGTAGTGCATTGTACTCACTTCTATCTAAAAAGCGTGTTTTTCCTGTAGGAAGGTTGTTAAGTTTGATCTCTGCAAACTCTAGTCGTTTTAGATCAACCACTTCTCTATCAAATGAAGCAAAAAAGCGTCGAAGTTCTCTGTTTTTTCCTTCATTGATCGCAACTTTGAGGATAGAGTAGTTTGGTTGGTTCTTAACAATGGTATATCCCAAAAATGGTTTAAAGCTCATCGATTTTATCTTAGAGTTTTTATGAGCTCCTTTTGTTGCATCTTTAAGCTCTAAGCCCTCTAACATCGCTTTTTCCATCGCAGGGGTGATATCCCCTTTGATCTTGATCTTATAGACTCGTTGTAGATCCGATTCCATCAAAGCTGTAGCAACGACCGAACTGTCTGTAAGGAGTAGTAGCCCTTCACTGGCAAAGTCAAGTCGACCTACAGGTTTAAAATGTTTAAAATCTTTAGGGAGTGAATCATAGATCGTTCTTCTTCCTTGAGGATCTTTTTTAGAAACGATCTCCCCTTTTGGTTTGTTGTAAACCACAACGGTATATTTGTTTGTTGGACTTACCCGTTTCCCGCTGATATAAACGATATCACGATTCTCATTGATATCTCGTGCGGGATTGGTTTCTACTTCACCGTTTACTTTGACATATCCATCTTGAACCGCACGGTCTGCTTCACGGCGTGAGTAGGTTGAATAGTGTGCTATAAATTTGTTTAATCTCAAGAGATTCCTTTTTCTATAAGGGTATGTAAGTGTAGTACCCCTTTTATATGTTTTTCTTTGTCAGTTATCACAAGAAGTTGTATCTTTTTCTCTTCTATGAGTACAAGTGCTTCACTTGCAAGGATCTCGTCATCATCAACAGTAAGAGGATTTTTTGTTGCGTACTGGTATGCTTGTTGGTTGATGTCAAATCCTTTTTGAAGTAAAGCACGACGAACATCCCCATCACTTAACAGTGCAACAAGAGCATTGTTCTTATCTACTAGCAAAACAGTTCCTAGCATCCCTTCGCTCATGGCCACTATAGCGTCTTTCATGGCAACATCTTGTGAAACGATAGGCAGGTTTGTTGTTCTCATAAGGTCTTTGACTTTTATAAAGAGTTTTTTACCTAATGCACCACCTGGGTGAAAAGAAGCAAAATCATCTTTTTGAAAACCTCTTGCTTTCATCAAACAAACTGCCAAAGCATCTCCAAGTGCAAGTGTAAGTGTTGTTGAACTTGTTGGAGCGGTATTTAAAGGACATGCTTCTTTTTCTACTACTATAGGGATGTGAACATCACTGTACTGCCCCAAAGTGGAATCTTTACTTTTACTCATCCCTATAAGTGGTATGTCAAAACGTTTGATATGAGGAAGGATGGAGCTAAGCTCTTCACTTTCACCACTATAGCTAATCGCTAGAACCATATCCTCTTTTCCTATCATTCCAAGATCACCGTGGAGTGCTTCTGTTGGATGAACAAAAAAACTAGGAGTTCCGGTACTTGCAAATGTAGCAGCGATCTTTGCTCCTATTAATCCACTTTTTCCTACACCTGTTACTACAAGTTTTCCTTTACATGTAAGGATAAGTTCTGTAGCTTTTTCAAATTCATTTTGAAGAAAATTTTTTGCGTTTGATAATGTATTCGCTTCTATTTCTAATACTTCTTGTGCTATACTTGTATAATTCATAAAGAGATTATACTATAAATATAGTAAAAGAAATGGTAAGAAATGATTCGAGTGACAAATGAGGTTGAGTTTACAACTGTAATTAATGTTATAAAATTAACAAGAAGTGCAATTATTATCCAACTTGTTATTTTATTTGTAGCGACAGCTTTTTTATATGAATATGTGCCTTATGATTATCTTATCCTTTGGTTTGGTTTACATGTCATTAATTATTTGGGGCGTTGGTTCTTAAATGATATCTTTTTATCCCTTCCAAATAATGAACATGGATATAGTGCTGTTGAAAAATATTTAAAATATTACCTTGCAGGACTATTTAACAGTAGTTTATTATGGGGGATGAGTATCCTTTTCTTTGAGTATATCCCATTGATCTATCAATATAGTATCTATTATATTTTGATAGGTTTTACTTTTGGTGCTGTTTTAAGTATAGGACCTATTATAGAGATGTTCTTTGCTTATATCCTTCCTATGAACCTTTTTGCTTTGGGATATCTTTTTTATCATTATAAAGAGAGTGATTCTATTATCATACTTTTTATTGTAGCTACAGTTCTATATGCTTTTAGGATCACAAGAACCTATGTACGGTTTTATACTTCCTTGATAGAGGTGAAACATGAACTTCAAGAGAAACTACGTGAAATAGAGATCAAAGAATATAATAAACAACAATATTTGAAGATGATCGATGAGATCGGTATAGGGATGATTGTAACAGATGAAGAGAATCGTATCTTACATGTAAATAACACTATAGAGGAATGGTTTGGAGATTTTACAGGTAAGGACTATTATGAGTTTTTAAATGAGATTTCAAAATATCCTGTTGATGAAAATGTGATGGAAGTGGTAACGAAAGCAAATATAGTCTATGAGATCATATCAAATGAGTATCAAGGATTGGATCATAATAGTTTTAGGGTATATGTTTTTAAAGATATTTCCAAAGAGATATATCAAAGGGATGTGCTCAATCGTCTTGCGATGCAGTATAAACAAAAAGCAGAGTATGATCCTCTTACACAGCTTTTAAATAGAAATGCTTTTGAAAGTGTTTTGGAAAAGGCATTTTATGAAGCAGATAGAAAGTTTTTTAAATTGGCTATTTTATTTATAGATCTTGATAATTTCAAGTATATAAATGATACATATGGACATCAAGCCGGAGATACTGTTTTAAAGATCATTGCTAAGCGGTTAAAAAACAGTGTAAAACAAAAAGATATCAAGGCTCGGTATGCTGGTGATGAGTTTGTGATAGTACTTAAAGGTGTAGAAGATCGAAAAAAGATTGAAGAGATAGCACAAGGAGTATTGAGAGTTATTAGTGAACCGATCTCTCTTGATGATAATATAAAAGTAAGTGTGAGTGCAAGCATTGGTATAGCATGTTATCCAGATGATGCAAAAACTTTTCAAGGGTTGTTGGAGAAAGCAGATAAAACCATGTATGAAGTAAAGCGTCATTCGAAAAACAATATAGCATTTTATACTCATAAGGAGGCATGATGCAAAACCTTTTTGAAGAAGTAGGGAGTTTGGATCAACGCTGTTATGAGGAATTTGGACTGAGTGAAGATCTTTTGATGGAACACGCAGCCGACGGGATGGCGGATTTTATCCGTTTACATTTTCCTCAAGGTGCTTCACTACTCATCATCAGTGGTAGCGGAAACAACGGAGCCGATGGGATCACACTTGCTCGAATCCTCCATAAAGAGTACGATGTAAAGCTCTATCTTGCAAAAGAACCAAAATCCCCTATGGCTCGTTTGCAATACACTAGAGCGCAAAAAATAGGAGTAAATATCGTCGATGAGGTACACTCAGCGGATATAATCGTCGATGCGGTTTTGGGAACTGGATTTCGTGGGGAGTTCGATGAAAAACTACGAGAACTTTTTTTACATGTAAATAGTATAAGCGGGTATAAGATCGCATGTGATGTCCCAAGTGGATGGCATAAAAACGGAACATGTGAAGATGCTACCTTTAAAGCCGACACAACCCTCACAATGGGTGCGCTCAAACTTGGGATGTTCTTAGATGAGGCAAAAGATTATATGGGGGATATACAAGTGGTCGATCTTGGGGTATCGCGAGAGATCTATGAAAAGCCCTCTGTGTATAAGCTCTTGGATCTTGAAGATCTCACTCTTCCACGAAGAACGACCCAAAATACCCATAAAGGCTCATTTGGGCATAGTGTGATCGTTACAGGTGAGAAGATCGGTGCGGGTGTGTTAGCGGGTCTTAGTGCGATTCGTAGCGGAAGTGGGCTTGTTACACTCCTTACTTGTAAAGAGCATCAAATTCCTTATGAGTTGATGCAAAGTGAGCAACTCCCCCACAACACCACCGCAATGGCGGTAGGTATGGGGCTTGGGAATGTTTATAGTGATGAGGACTTAGAAAAGCTCTTGGAAAATCCGATCCCAAAAGTGTGTGATGCCGATATAGTGCATCATAAGTTGATCACAAAGCTTCTTACTCAAGAGAAGATCGTACTTACTCCCCATCCAAAGGAGTTCGTATCGCTTCTATCGCTTCTTGGGATCGCAACGATCACTATAGAGGAGCTTCAAAACAACCGCTTTAGCTATGTAAAGGAGTTCACAAAAGCATATCCACATGTAGTTTTACTTCTCAAAGGTGCCAATGTGATCATCGCCCACAATGAGAAGCTCTATATCAACCCTCATGGGAGTAGTAAACTTGCCAAAGGGGGAAGTGGAGATGTGTTAGGGGGGATCATCACCGCGTATCTTGCACAAGGGTATGCGCCACTTGAAGCAGCGATAAACGGTTCACTTTTACATGTAAAAGCGGCTTTGGGGTATGAGGGGGCGGATTATTCCTTAACTCCACTTGATCTTATACAAATGATAAGTAAACTATAAGCAAGGTATGCTAAAATCTTGAAAAAATTCTAAGAGAGAACAACAATGAGCGATACATTAAAGATAGGAAAATACGAGTTCAACTCACGTCTGATCGTTGGAAGTGGAAAGTATGAGTCGTTTGAGATGACAAAAGAGGCGACTTTGGCGAGTGGAAGTGAGCTTATCACTGTAGCGGTTCGTCGTGTCAATATCACCGATCCAAGCAAAGAGAACCTCAGAGATACGTTTAAAGATACGAACGTGAAGTTTCTACCAAATTCAGCAGGATGTGTAACGGCTGAAGAGGCGATCACGACGTTTCGTTTGATGCGTGAAGCAACGGGGATCGATATCATCAAGCTTGAGGTGATCGGCGATACCCAAAAAACTCTCTATCCCGATGTGATCGAGACGATTAAAGCATGTGAAGTGCTTAAAAAAGACGGTTTTACGATCATGGCATACACTTCGGATGATCCGATCATGGCAAAACGCCTTGAAGAAGCGGGAGCGGATGCAGTGATGCCTCTTGCTGCTCCTATAGGAAGTGGGCTTGGTGTTCAAAACCCATATAACGTTGTATTTGTCAAAGAGGCAGTAAGTGTTCCTGTTATCGTTGATGCAGGGATCGGGTGTGCGAGTGATGCGGCATATGCTATGGAACTTGGAGCTGATGGGGTGCTTACAAATACTGCTATCGCGCAGGCAAAAGATCCTATCATGATGGCAACGGCGATGAAACACGCCGTACAAGCGGGACGTATGAGTTATTTGGCAGGGCGAATCGCAAAACGCCCTTATGCGACTGCTTCAAGTCCAGTTGACGGGTTGATCCAGTTCTAATGGATTATATGTATAATCTGGGCATTTTAGCCCACATCTATAGTGTATATGGGATCTTGCTTGTGATCTTGATTAACTTTACGATCATTTTCAAACAAGACGATCTTTTTAAGCTTCGACGTTTTATGATCATCTTTACTCCTATGGGTTCGGTGATGCTTGGGAGTGCGATCTTTACAGGAACGATCCTTATGGCGGCAAAACATCTTGACTTTACACCGCAAAATATCACGATGATCATTGTAGGGATCGCTTTGATCATCTTAGAAGCTAAAAGATCAAAAGCTCTGCGCTATACTCGTAAAGATGAGTTAAACACTTATAAAATAACGGCATATAAGATCCTCATAGTTGAGATGATCCTTATCATCGCAACGGTTGGATTTGTCCACGCTACAATGGGGAATATGGGATGATCTTTCTTTTTAATGAAGACGCAGGAAATCAAACCTTGCATCTTCGTGGAGAAGATTTCAAATACCTCATAAAGGTGCGTCGCCACAAAGAGGGTGATCTCATCGCTTTTCGCAATCCAAAATCTCCTGCTATCCTTTATAGTTATACCATCTCGCATATCTTAGGCAGAGAGGTTGTACTCACACTTGTATCACAAGAGGAAAAAGAGATCACCCCTTCGCAGTTTTTACATGTAGGATGGTGTGTGATCGATAATAAATCGATCGAGAAGGTACTTCCGATGCTCAATGAGATAGGGGTAGGAAAGATCAGCTTTATCTACTGTGATCGCAGCCAAAAGAATTTCAAACCCGATCTCAAGCGTTTTGAGCGGATCCTTCGTTCTTCGATGCAACAGTGTGGCAGAAGTGTGTTTATGGAGTTTGAAATCTATAAAACGCTTCATGATTTTTTAAAAGATTATCCAGATGTAAAAGTGTTTGATTTTTGCAAGAACTATCTCACAAAAGAAGCGAAGTTTGAGAGTGTCCTTATAGGGTGCGAGGGTGGTTTTAGCAGTGAAGAAAAAGTACTCTTAGCAGATAAGGAAGTATTTGCTCTACCGACCCCACTTGTGCTTAGAAGCGAGAGTGCGGTATGTGCGGTTGCGTCTAAGATCCTTCTTTAATCAAGTCCCATTTTTTTAGGGTTTAAGATGTTATTTGGATCAAATGCTTTTTTGATCGAC
>Ga0256843_1003853_pt1 | contig 10229 bp, 8 predicted proteins | sample AlvinellametaG_FD_191572 | JGI IMG/M metagenome (GOLD analysis project Ga0256843, IMG submission 191572) | Pompeii worm associated microbial communities from hydrothermal vent at the East Pacific Rise, Pacific Ocean - Alvinella | ecosystem: Host-associated > Annelida > Integument > Unclassified ... | reverse complement strand
CAAAATATAAAAATTCTAAAACTATATTTTTAACACCTGTGGGGAAAAAGTTTAACCAAAAAGACGCGGTGCGTTTAGCCGGTGAAGAAGTTTTAATACTTGTATGCGGAAGGTATGAGGGTTTTGATGAAAGACTGATAGAGGATTTTGCCGATGAGGTTTTAAGTATAGGAGACTATATACTTACCGGCGGTGAGCTTGGAGCTTTAGTAATTGCCGATGCCGTTTTGAGAAATGTAGAAGGAGTGCTTGGCAATATTCATTCACTAGAGGGGGAGAGCTTTGGAAACAGACTTCTTGAACCTCCTCAGTTTTCTAAAGACGGTATAGTTCCGGAAATTCTAAAAAGCGGAAATCACAAAAAAATTCAAAATTGGCAAAAAAAACTAGCTGAATATAAAACTAAATTTCACAGGCCGGATTTAATCTGATCTGCGGGTATCGGTTTGCTGAAATAATATCCTTGTGAATAATCCACGCCTAAGCTTTTAATAGTTTCATATATTTCTTTGTTTTCTACGAATTCGGCAACGGTCTGTTTATTTTCTTTTTTTGCAAAATTTACGATTGATTCTACGATATCTCTTTTCGTTTTGTCTTTATCGATGTTTTTTATTAATACGCCGTCTATTTTAATAATACTGGCTTTAGCCTCAATAATTCTTGTGAAATTCGAATAACCGCTTCCGAAATCGTCAATAGCCACATCAGCGTTTAATTTCGTAACATTTTTAATAAAATCACTGATAGTATGCTGTATTTTGATAATTTCATCTTCTAACAGCTCAAAAGTTATCATGCCTTTTTCCGGTTTGTATTTTTCTAAAAGTTCGTAAATATAGTTTCTTATTGATTCTATTAAAATATCGCTTGGAGATAAATTAATAGAAATAGGAACATGTTTTTCATTATATGTTTTAAACGTATTGTCTAACACTTTTAGTGTCAGGCTTCCGTAAAGGCCGGCTTTTTTTGCTATTTCCAGGAAGTGGTAAGGAGTTAAAAGATTGTTTTCGTGGTCAATTATTCTAATTAAAGATTCATATTTGGCAATAGTATTGTCTTTATTGTTTACTATAGGCTGAAAAAGTGAAATTACTTTATTGTTTCTAATAGCGTATTTTATAAGTTTCAGCGTTTCCATATTTTTTAAAATTTCTATTTTCTTTTTAGCGCAAAGACCGTTGGCGAGGATTACTCTTTCTTCTGTGTTTTCAATTTCGTCAAATCCTGTTATGGCATTTTCATAAAGATGTATTTTCCCGTAAGCATAACTGATTTTGATTAACGGGTAATATTCGAAACCGTTAATGATAATAGGATGGTTTAGAACGTTTTTTACGATATCTTGCATTATATTATGCAAATTCTCTTTTTGAAAATTTTCTATTAAAAATCCAAACATATCATCTTGTACGGAATACTCTTCAATGTTTCCGAAATGCTCTTTTAGTAGATTTTTAACTCTTTTGGTCAGTCTTGTTTTAAGTTTGGTAATAGTGTCCTCGTCGTATACAAGTTTTATATTGCTGAAATTATCTATTTTGATTAAAATTAAAAGAGCTTCGTTTAAAACCTGAAGTTTATCGTTTATAAGCTTTTCAGCGTTTATAAAATTAGTAACGTCTTTTCTTAAAGCAATAAATTCTTTTATATTGCCGTCTCTGTCAAATATCGGTTTGACAACACTTTCAACATAGTAGGCTTCTCCGTTTTTTTTGCGGTTTTTTATTAATCCTTTCCAGGTTTTTTTATTTAAAATAGTCTCCCACAGTTCTTTGAAGACCTCTTTTTTCATATCCGGATGTCTGACGATATTGTGAGGTTTGCCAATTAATTCTTCTCTTGTAAATCCGGAAATGTCTGCAAATGCGTCATTTACATAAGTTATGTTGCCTTTTAAGTCGGTTTTAGAAACAATCAGACTGTCGTCGACAATATGTTTATATTGCTGTAACAAGTGTATTTGTTTTTGAAGCTCGAGCTTATAATAAAGAATATTGTACATTGTGGAAAAAAATTTGTCCAAATCAAAAGGTTTTAATAAAAATCCGTCCACATCCAGTTCTATCGCTTTTAAAAGCGTATCGGTATCAAAAAAAGCAGATAAAAAAACGACTAATATCTCCGGATAGTTTTTTTTAATATGCCTGACAAGTTCAAATCCGTCCATTTTAGGCATATTAATGTCAGTGATTACTATATCAAAAGATTTGTTTTTTAATAAATCTAATGCTTCTTCGCCGTTCGAAGCTATTGAAATAGAATTAAATATTTCAGAAAAAAGAGATTTACCCAAATCTGTAATTAATTTATTATCGTCAACAAATAAAAGGTTTAATCTTTTTAATTCTTTTAGTATTTCATTATTCATAAAGCTCCTTTGTTACAAAAAATTATAACATAGTTGATAATCAAATATTGAAAAAATTAATACAAAAATAATATTTTGAAAATAATTATAATTTTTGGTATAATTTCGCTTCAAATTAAGTGTGAATGCCCAAAAGGGCCAATGGCACAAAGGAGACGAAATGATCAATAAATATATTGAAGCTTTTGAAGCTAAACAAATCGAAGGTAAAGAAGTACCTGAGTTCAGACCTGGGGATACTGTAAGAGTGGCAGTTGAAATTAAAGAAGGTGACAAAAAAAGAATTCAGAATTTTGAAGGTGTTGTAATTGCCATTAAAGGTAAAGGTGCCGGAAAAACATTTACTGTTAGAAAAATCGGTGCTAACAATATCGGAATAGAAAGAATTTTCCCTCTATACAGCGAAAGCATTGCAGGAATCGAAGTAGTTAGAAAAGGTAAAGTTAGAAGAGCTAAACTTTACTATCTAAGAGGAAAAACTGGTAAAAAAGCTAGAATTAAAGAAAGAAGAGATTAATTTCTTCTTTTTCTTCTTTTTTGTGTTATTTGGCGTCTGACACTAAATTATTTCTATTTTATAGTTATCTGTTTTGTTTAAACAAGTGGAATTGAATCTGCAATTAGTGTATTAGTTTGATAAGGAATATTTATTGGTGCCTGACACTTGGTGTGTTATACAGAAAAGAAAAGGAAAGGAATGATTACATCATTCCCATTCCGCCCATTCCTCCCATGTCAGGAGCAGCCGGTGCCGGTTTTTCTTCCGGAACCTCAGTTACAGCCGCTTCAGTTGTAAGAAGAAGGCTTCCTACTGATACAGCATTTTGTAATGCGATTCTTTCTACTTTTGTCGGGTCGATAATTCCAGCTTTGAACATATCAACATATTCACCTGTCGCTGCGTTGAATCCAGTGTTTTCATCAGCTTCTTCAACTTTCATTGCAACGATTCCAGGCTCGAATCCTGCGTTTTTAGCGATTTGTTTAATTGGCGCTTTTACAGCCTGTTTAACGATATCTACACCGATTTTTTCATCAGCGTCTTCTGCGTCTACATTGATTTTTGCTGCAGCTTTAAGGATTGCAGCACCACCACCGATAACGATACCTTCTTCAACAGCCGCTTTAGTTGCGCTAAGTGCGTCGTCAACTCTGTCTTTTTTCTCTTTCATTTCAGTTTCAGTTGCCGCACCAACTTTGATTACAGCTACACCTCCGCTGAGTTTAGCAAGTCTTTCTTGTAATTTTTCTCTGTCGTAATCGCTTGTTGTCTCTTCGATTTCTTTTTTGATTTGAGCGATTCTAGCTTCAATAGCAGCTTTGTCGCCTCTACCGTCAACGATTGTTGTATTTTCTTTGTCTACTACAACTCTTCCAGCCTGTCCAAGGTCTGCTAAAGTTGCACTTTCAAGTGTTCTACCAAGCTCTTCGCTGATTACCTGACCGCCAGTTAGGATTGCGATATCCTGAAGCATTGCTTTTCTTCTGTCACCAAATCCAGGCGCTTTTACTGCACATACGTTTAGAACACCTCTAAGTTTGTTAACTACAAGTGTAGCTAGTGCTTCACCTTCGATATCTTCAGCAATGATTAATAACGGTTTGTTTCCGCCTTGAACCATTTGCTCAAGTAACGGTAATAAATCTTTCATGTTGCTGATTTTTTTGTCGTATAGTAAAATGTATGCGTCATTTAGTTCAGCAACCATTTTTTCAGTGTCAGTTACGAAATATGGTGATAAATATCCTCTGTCGAACTGCATACCTTCTACTACTTCAAGTTCGTCTTGAAGTGATTTACCTTCTTCTACAGTAATAACACCGTCTTTTCCTACTTTATCCATAGCTTCGGCAATAAGTTCACCGATTTTTTTGTCGTTGTTTGCTGAAATAGTTGCAACCTGAGCGATTTGCTCTTTGTTTTCAACAGTTTTGCTCATGTTTTTAAGTTCCGCGATAATAGCTTCAACAGCTTTATCCATTCCTCTTTTAACTGCTACAGGGTTTGCACCGGCTGTAATGTATTTTAGACCTTCTTTAAATACTGCATGCGCTAAAACAGTTGCGGTTGTTGTACCGTCACCCGCTTCGTCAGCAGTTTTGCTTGCAACTTCTTTAACAAGCTGCGCACCCATATTTTCCACAGGGTGTTTAAGTTCGATTTCTTTTGCCACAGAAACACCGTCTTTTGTAATGTGAGGTGCTCCGAAACTTCTTTGAAGTAGAACGTTTCTACCTTTTGGACCCATTGTTACTCTAACTGCGTCTGCGAGTTTTTCAACACCCGCTAATAATTCGTTTCTTGCTACATCGCTGTATACTACATCTTTTGCTGCCATTTCACCCTCCTTATTCTATAATTCCAAGAATATCGTCAGTATTTAATACTAAGTATTCTTTTCCGTCAATTGTAATGTCAGTTCCGCTGTATTTAGCAAATACTACTTTGTCACCTTCTTTTAAAGGAAGGTTTTCATCTTCTTCAACTTCTTTTGAAATTGCTACTACTTTACCTTCAAGAGGTTTTTCTTTTGCGTTATCAGGAATAATAATTCCACTTGCTGTTTTTGCTTCTTCTTCAACTCTTTCTACTAATACTCTAAGTCCAAGTGGTTTAAACATTTCCGCCTCCTTTAGCAGTTATTTATTTTAACTGACGGAATTATAATAGAAAAATATGAAAAAGTCAATATTTTTTAACAATTTTTTTAGAAAACTTTAGTCTTTATTACTAAATAAAGTTAATTGATTTAATTTATAAATATTTTTATATTATGATATTTAAAATCTAATTAAAATAAAAAGCAGGGTAAAAAAGAGGGTTAATTACCCATCATTACATTAGGAAGCCATAAAGATATCTGAGGAATGTAAGTGATAAGAAGAAGCCCTATAAATATTACAAAAAACCAAGGCAGTACAGCTTTTACAACTTCTTTTATAGAAAGTCCCGTTATACCGCTTGCTACAAACAGGTTGAGCCCTACCGGTGGCGTTAACATTCCGAGTTCCATATTGATTGTAATAATAACTCCGAAATGTATAGGGTCGATTCCCAGCATTTTAGCCACAGGTAGCAGAAGAGGGACCATTATCATTATGATTGAGCTTGGTTCCATAAAATTACCTGCAATCAGTAATAAAATATTTACGGCTACTAAAAACATAACCTTATTCAGATGCATCTGAACAACAAAATCGCTTAACATCTGAGGTATGTTTTCTAATGTAAGGAAATATGCGAATATTGAAGCGTTTGCAATGATAAACATAATCATCGCACTTGTTTTGGCGCTTTCTAAAAACACTGTTTTAAGTTCTGTGATTTTAATGTCTTTATAAATAAATATAGCAATAAACAAAGCCCATACGGCACTGACAGCAGCAGCTTCAGTAGGCGTAAATATACCGCCGTAAATACCGCCTATAATAATGACTATTGTCATTAACGCCCAAAACGATTCTTTAAATTTTTGCCATCTTTCTTTCCAGCTTGCCGGTTTTGTTTTTTTGAATCCAAGTCTTTTAGCTCCTATGTATGTTACGGCCATAAGCATAAAACCGATTAAAAGCCCGGGAATGATACCTGCAATAAACAGTTTACCTATACTTATTTCAGCTGTAACGCCGTATATAATCATTACGATACTAGGAGGAATTAGTATTCCCAGACTTCCTGATGCAGTAATTGTTCCGACTGCGTAGCTTTTAGGATATCCGGCAGCGGTAATGGCTCCGAACATAATAGAACCGATTGCCGCAACAGTCGCAGGAGAGCTGCCTGAAACGGCTGCAAAAATTATACTGGCAAATATGGCTGCAATAGGAAGACCTCCCGGAAGATGCCCTACAAACGTTCTGGCAAAATCTACTATTCTCCTTGCGCTGCTTCCTTTGCTAAGCAGATTTCCCGCTAAGATAAACATAGGAATCGCCATAAGGGCGTATTTGTCTAGTTTGCTGAATACGGCGCTGGCAAGATCGATTAAACTTTCCGGCCCTTCAAAAAAATATGAAGTCAGGAATGTAGACGCTCCTAAAGCGACTCCGACAGGCACGCTTAAAAACAGGAGCAGAAAGAATATTCCGAATAATACACCTACTATCATTTTTTAACCTCTTTCATCTGTAATTCCATTTCTTCAATAATCATTTCATGTTCCGTTTTGGTTACAACCTGATCGGCCGGAGTTTTTATAAGCTCTATTGTTTTGTCAAATACCCTGTATGCAGCCGTAAGAAAAGCAATAGGTATCACAAGATACGGTATCCACATAGGAATATTTAAATCCACGCTTATTTCCCCGCTTGCTTTAAGACCGAAATCCGGGTCAAATATAAACAGATATCCGTAATACGCAACAGCAAGCAGATAACCAAGAGTAATCAAATGTGCCAGAAGTGACGAAAGTTTAGCCAGTTTAGGCGGAAGTATATCAAGCAGAATAGTTACTCTGATATGGCATTCTTTTCTGAAACAGTAACTAGCTCCGAAAAATGCAGACCATATAAAAAGATAGTTTGTAAGTTCAAAAGCCCAGTCTATTCCTTCGTGAAAAGCAAATCTTGCCACAACGTTTATGAAAGCCAGCAAAACTCCGGCAGCTATGCCGAAGCTTGCTATAAACTCGTTAATTAAACCGATAATTCTGTCTATTACGTCTAAAAATTTCATTCACCGGCTTTAATTGCTTTTTCAATTAAATCTTTTCCGATCATTCCGTAGAATTTAGGATAAATAGTTCTTAATTTTTTTACCCACGCTTCTCTTTGTTCTTTTGTAAGTTTTATGATTTGAAGTTTGCCTGTTTTATCCGCATAAGCTTTAATTTTTGCAAATTGAGAGTCGTTAAGCTGTTTTGCCCAGATTCTTTCTTTTGCAGTAGCTTCTTTCATTGCTTCTTTGACTACCGCTTTTAGATTGTTTGGAAGCTTGTTCCAGAATTTTTTGCTGATAACTACCATGTAACCGAGATATCCGTGATTTGAAATAGTCATATATTTCTGAACTTCATAGAATTTTTTTGTATAGATATTTGAAATTGTATTTTCCTGCCCGTCAACAACACCCTGCTGTAATGCAGAATATACTTCACTGAACGGTAAAACTACAGGAATTGCATTAAGCGCTTTAAACTGTGCAATTAAAACTTTAGAACTCATAACCCTGAATTTTAATCCGGCCGCGTCGCTTGGTTTAATAAGCGGTCTTTTGCTGTCAGTCAACTGTTTAAAACCGTTATCCCAGTAAGCAAGCGCAACGTAGCCTTTTGCGTCTACCATTTTTAAAAGTTTTTGTCCTACTTCACCGTCCAATACTTTATGTAAATGGTTTGCGTCTTTAAATAAAAACGGCAGGTCAAACAGTGCCAGCTGAGGTACCAGTCCCGTAAATTTTGAAAAACTAGGCGCAGCCATCTGAACCGCATTGAATTTCATTTTTCTAAGAACGACTTTGTCTCCGCAAAGCTGGGCGTTAGGATATACTTCAACCTTTATTTTTCCGTGGCTTAATTCTTCAACTCTCTTTGCAAAATAATCAGCCGCTTTACCTTTTGGCGTATTTGGCGATACAACGTGCGAAAACTTGATTACATAATCAGCCGCAAACGAAAAACTCATTGCCACTGCTATACTTAACAGTCCTTTAAATAATCTCATTTTTTCTCCTTTTTTTGTTAATTATAGCATTTTAAGTTATTTTAATATTACTTTACATTTCATTTAATGTTTTGTGTTACGTTTAGTAACTTTTTGCGTTCATGCGAATATTCAAAAAAGCTTTTCAAATATGTTTTTTAAATTTGCTAAAAAAATTCTTGAATTTTAAATAAAAAGTGGTTATAATTTCACTCCACATAACTTGGTGGGGTAGCTCAGCTGGCTAGAGCGCCGGTCTCATAAGCCGGAGGTCGGGAGTTCAAGTCTCCCCCTCACTACCATTTAATTCTTCAAATATAAGTGTCTGTCACTGTTTATATCTAGACATATAAGAAATATTTATCCAATATTAAATTTTAATTGACATTACAATTATATCGGGTTATAATTATTAAAGGCTTTTAAGTTAAAAAAAGGAATGTTTTAAAATATGATTTGGTGCAATAAAGATAAGTACAATTTTATCAGTAAACTTTTGAAAACTAATGCAAATAAAGAAGTACAGTATCTAAAAAATCTTCTTGAAAGAGAAGAAGTCAGCGACGAAGTAAGAAATTTGGTAAATAAATTTTTTGCGATAAATAATAATTTTGATCTTCAGGAATTTGTAAACAATCAGACATTTTTTGATTTTGACTTTACTGACGAAATGCTCACAAACGATTTTATCGAAAATAAAGACAGTGTTGCGTATGCAATAGTCGAAGCTATCTTATCTAGAAAATAATAAAGGAACAGTTGTTGGTTTTAGCATTAAAATACAGACCTAAACGTTTTGAAGAAATTATCGGTCAGGATGCAATCGTCAAAACGATAGTAAATTCTCTTGACAATAACAGACTCGCACACGCTTATCTGTTTTCGGGACTCAGAGGAGCGGGTAAAACGACTACGGCAAGAATACTTGCAAAAGCTCTTCAATGTGACAGAGGGCCTACTTCGGATCCTTGTGAAGAGTGCGAAAACTGCGTTATGGCTAATGAAAACAGACATATTGACATTATCGAAATGGATGCGGCCAGCAATCGTAAAATAGAGGATATAAGAGAACTTATCGAACATACCAAATATAAACCTAGCGTAGGTAAATATAAGATATTTATAATTGACGAGGTTCATATGCTGACAAACGAAGCGTTTAACGCTTTGCTTAAAACGCTTGAAGAGCCTCCTGAATACGTTAAGTTCATAATGGCTACAACGGATCCTTTGAAACTTCCCGCAACTATACTAAGCCGTGTTCAGCATTTCAGGTTTAATAAAATAAAAGATTCTATAATACATAATTATCTTATAAAAATTTTAGTAAAAGAAAATGTAGAATTTGATGAAGACGCATTAAGGCTTATAATCAAAGCCGCAAAAGGTTCTGTAAGGGATTCGCTGACGCTGCTTGATCAGGCTATAGCATTTTCAAAAGGAAGAATTGATTTAGACAGCGTTGTGGATATGCTGGGTGTCGTTAATCCTGAAACAATTACGGAACTGTTCGAAAATATTAAAAACGCTGATAAAAAAAGAGTGAAGGAAATTATAAGCGAAATAAAAGATTACGATATAGAATCAATAATAGATGAAATTATCATATACTTAAAAGACGCTCTTTTCGAAGGCGGTCTGCCTCTAATTACGGTTCAGAGATTTTTTAATATCGTAGCCGATACTAAAGAACTGATTAAATATAACACAGATAACGAATTTGTGCTTTCGATAATGTTTTTTAGAATGATTGAAGCAATGAAGCCTCATAAAATAGATGATTTGATTAAAAGTTTTGAACGCAAAATCGATCTTAAAAATTACGAGCCTAAAAAAGAAGAAGTTTTTGATTCTCCGGAAGATCTGTTTAAAAAACTTATAACAAAAATAAAAGAAAAAGATATAGACCTCGGAGTATGTTTTGAAACAAGCGTTAAATTTATCTCTTTTGAAAACAAAGTTTTAAAATGGGAAAGCTGCCCGGACAGTGAATGTAAAGAAATGTTTAAAAGATTTTTTTCACCGGTTATAAGGCCTCTGATTAATGAAATATTCGGTATAGGCACAAAAATAGAACCTCTCAGATGTGAAAAAAAAAATGAATTAACACAAATTGAAACAAAAAGAAAAAAACCTGCAGAATCAATACTTACAGACAATTCGGAAAAAGTTATAAATAAAGTAAGGGAAATATTCGGAAGCGATGTAAAAATAG
>Ga0256843_1003852_pt1 | contig 10232 bp, 7 predicted proteins | sample AlvinellametaG_FD_191572 | JGI IMG/M metagenome (GOLD analysis project Ga0256843, IMG submission 191572) | Pompeii worm associated microbial communities from hydrothermal vent at the East Pacific Rise, Pacific Ocean - Alvinella | ecosystem: Host-associated > Annelida > Integument > Unclassified ... | reverse complement strand
GATATTGCGAATGAACTGATAGATTAGATTATAGGCGGGGCTCTTGTGCTTTAGCACTCTCTTTGAGAAAGCCCCACTTCCAAAAAGATTAGGAAATGGGACTTTATTTCCATTATGGATAAGATTAAATTAGATTATATAGTTTTCTTTTTTATCACTATCATCTAATACTTGACCAATATCTTGGTATCTTTTAAAATAATATTTTACAAAATCTTTAATATTAGAGTTTATTGGTAAAAAATATTTATCCTCTTTTGTGGCAAATTGTTCAAGCCAAGTTAAAGCATCTTCTTTTTTTAAGTAGTGAGTTGCTAGTGATTTATAAGTATCGATATACCATTGTTTTAAATTTGTTAAATTATCTTGAGTTTGATTTATAGTTAGGATTTTATCTTTATTGTTCCAGTTTAAAATATTAGTTTGGAATAGTCCATTTAGATGGATTAACCCTTCACAATAATATGGTTGAACTTCATCAACTTCCATCCATCCTATCAATCCTACAGCTCTTTTAATTGTATCATTTATAACATATTGTTCAAGGTGTTGTTCTGTATCTGTTTTATCCATAAAAAAAGATACAAGCCCACCAGTAGTAGCTTTGAACTCCTCTATATTTTTAAAATTACCACTTTTATTCATCACCATTTCTGTAGTTTCATCACACCATAAAATATGACCAAATTCATGTCCTATAGTTGTAATATCATAAACTTTATGCCAATTTTCATCTTGTGTAAATAAAAATTTTCTCTCCTTTGATAAAAATTCTTCTCCAAATATCTCTTTTGAAAGTTGTAAAAATGGTTTTGCCCTTTGTGCTTGAAGTATCTCATCACTAAATGCAAATATCTTTTTGCCAAATTCACAACTAACTTTTTCATCATTTGGTACAACTTGAGCTGAAAAAAGTCCATTAAATTCTGCTCCAAAGAATAGAGCAGGGCGACCAAGATATAGTTGTACTTTTTGTAAGCTTTTTAGACTAAAATCATATATATTTTTATTTGTAGAGTTTAAATCTATATCGTGATATATCTTATCAAACATATTTTTTAGTTTAGAGGCTCTTTGATTTTGATATTTTGGATTTGATAATCTTATATCCCATTCTAATGCAACAGCTTTTCTATAATGATCTTCATAATATTCAAGTGGATGTCCTATTTGTATAGGTGTAGTTATCTTCATCCATGCTCTATCAACTTCTGCCCAATAATGAACTAATTTATTTGTTCTTTTTTCACTAAATGCAGTGATAAGAGCTTGGATATATTGGATATATTCCCATTTTTGATTGTATATCTCATCCTCTAAATCAAGAAGATTATCATTAAAATCCTCTAAGGCATCAATTACATTATTTACCTCTTCTTTAAAAGCCTCTTTATAAGCTTTATTTATAAATTTTCCATTTTCTTTTATAAGTACAGAGTAGCTTCTGTCAGCAATTTGTTCATCGTGTCCTATATCAAAAAGATTATTTATTTCAAGATATTCCATCACCGCTTGATCAGATTTATGAGTATTTATCAACTCTTTATTTACTTTATTTATAATAAGTTCTGTCCAGCTACTTTGCCATATTGACATCTTGATACCGACATTATAAACACCTTTAAATATAGCTTCATAAAATGGAGTTAGAAGTTGATTTTTCTCAATATATTCAATTGTATCTTGATGGTAAGATGTCCAATAAACACTTACAAATTTGTAAGCTTTTTCTACTAAAATGATAATCTCATCTTCAGTTTTATTAAGTTTCTTTAACACTTGAATAAAGTTATCATCTCTTAAACTTACCAATCTTGATACAAGTGCAACTCTTAAATCGTCATCTATAGTTAAATCTAATTCTCTAGCAAAATCATCTATAATGTTTAATTTATCATATTGTTTATTTTCTAAGTATTGGTATAATTTATTTATATTATCTTTTTTTTTAGTTATATAGTTATATATCTTTTGTATATCTTGTATAAAATCTTCTTTATTCATATTATTGTGCCTTTTGTGTATATTCTATAAATCTTTTAATATTCTCTTTTTCTCCTAATACTACGATAGTATCACCTGCATCAATTTTGTGATTGATACCTCTTGAAGAGAATATAAATTCCTTTTTGATCTCTATATCTTTTATCCCTAATAAAATAAGGTTAAAATCTTTATTGATATCTAAATCTTTAAAATATATCCCATCTAATACGGTATCTTTAGAGATAATAATCTCCTCTATTTTTAGATTTGAATTACCATATAATATATCATCTAATATTCTAAAAGCTATAGATTTATGTATCTTTCTAAATATCTTCATCCCTGCAATTTCAGATGGATTAATTGTAGTTGTAGCACCTGCAAGCTTTAATTTTGTAGTTTCGTGCTTATTTGTACTTAGTGCTATAATTTGTAAGTCACTATTTAGATTTCTTGCACTAAGGGTTACAAATAGATTTTTGTTGAATTCATTATGCATACAAAAAAGAGTTTTAATATTACCTTCTTGTATCCCAAGACTTATAAGTTCACTATCATCAAAACATTCATATCTATATATCTTATCAGTAAAACTATCATGGATAGCAAAAGTATATTCTCTATCGTTTGGTTCAATGATGATAAACTTTTTATTTTCCTCTTTTAATTGACTAGAGATTTGTGCTGCTAGTTTACTATATCCAAATATTACTATCATAAATTAACCTTTGATACTTTTGTTTGATTGCAGATATGTTTGAAAATCTTTTATTGTTCTTTCATATCCTATAATTATAAGAAAATCTTTCTCTTCTAGTATTATATCTTCCCTTTTTGGATTAAAGATAAAATGATTTTTACTGTTATTATGAACAATACCTATAAAATTTATATTAAATTTATCAAAATCAACAGTTGATAGTTTTTCTCCAATAAAAGGTGATGTATGGAAAATCTCTATTTCACTCATAGAAGCACCATGATGATCAACTAAAATATTCTCCATAGCTTCAAATGCAATAGGTGCTTTTAGATGTCCTAAAGCCACTAAAGCTGCAGATTCATTAATACCTATTATTTTATTTGCTCCTGCTAATTTTAATTTATCTTGTGTTTTAAATCTATTTGATCTAGCTATTATAGGTATATTTTTATTGATACTTCTTATTGCTAGTATTATAGATAGATTAAGAGTGTCATCATTGGTAAGTACTATTATAGATTGAACATTTTTAGTAATATTTATTTTTCGTAATAGTGAGATATCACTTGCATCATCTTTTATAATTCTAAGTTTTTTTGATTCACCTATTAGAACATTATGTTCATCATCATCTATTATTAAAGTTTCATACCCTTTTTCTTTTAGATTATCAACCAATATTTGTCCTGATTTTCCATATCCACATACTAAGGTATATTGTTTTAATTTTGCTATACTAGATAAAGTATCTGTTTCTTTTATAATATCAAGTTTATCAGATATAGAACTTGTAACAATAGATGTAAAAAATGCAATTACAGCATATCCTGTAAGTATAAGTACTAATGTTATAGCTTTACCTGTATCTGTTACAGGTGTAACATCACCATAACCTATTGTAGAAACAGTGATAAAAGACCAATATATAGCATCGCTAAAAGAGTGTATATTTTGATTTATACCTGTACCTTCATATATATAAAGTATAGTTGAACAGAAAAATATTACCAATAGATACAACATCAATAAAAGTGTAAGTTCAAGTCTTTTTTCTATAAATACTCGTATAAATTGGTGTAATGAATTTGAATATCTTAAAACTTTAAATAATCTAAAAAGTAAAAATATTCTTAGTATTCTAAGTGGTCTATATGATGGTAATATAGCAAGTAGATCTATAATAGATGCTAGTGAAAAAATATAACCTAATTTTTTCTTTGTTATTACTTTTATACTTTGTTTGATATCGTATTCGATATTTAAAAATTGTGTCTCTTCAAAATCTTTTATAATTTGTTTATGTGATTCAAAACTAACTATAAATCTACCTATCCATTCTAATATAAATACACCAACAGCATAATATTCATATTGATTTAAAAAATCAGGTACAGTATGTTTAACTTCATATATTAAAATACCAACTGTACTGATAACTAAAAATATCATAAAGATATCAAATATCTTTTTTGCTTTTGTTGTATTTAATAATATATTAACTAAAAAAGTTCTAAAACGATGATATGTTTTAGAACTTTCAAGATTATATGCAAATTGTACTATTAAATCTGTCATTGTTATATATTATTTTTTGATAAATAAGAGTTTAATGCACTAATATAAGCTCTAGCACTTGCTACCATTGTATCTATATTTAGTCCATGACCTATCATAGTGTCTGTATCTTCAAATCTAACTTTACAAACAACTTTAGCTAAAGCATCTTTACCTTGTGTTACAGAATTTACTTGGTATTCTAATAGCTCACCATCATATTTTGTAATTCTATCTATAGTTTTAAATACAGCATCAACACTACCATTTCCAATAGCAGCATCCGTAATAATCTCTCCATTATGTTTGATTGTAACTACTGCACTAGGTATTCCACCACTAAAATCTGAAATTTGTAAAGATACCAATTCAAATACCTTTTCAACATTTAATTTTTCATCAGTGATTATCATTCTAATATCGTCATCTAAAATCTCTTTTTTCTTATCACACAAGATTTTAAATCTATCAAATGCTATATTAAGCTCTTTATCTTTAATATCATCAAAACCTAAAGATTTCAATTTATCTTTAAATGCAGCACGACCAGAGTGTTTCCCTAATACTATAGAATCATTTTGCTCAATACCTATATCTTCTGGTCTCATAATTTCATAAGTTTCTTGGTGTTTTAATACACCATCTTGATGGATACCACTTTCATGAGCGAAAGCATTTTTACCTACAATTGCTTTATTTGGTTGAGGTTCAATACCAGTTATTGAAGCTACCATTTGACTAGCTTTCATAATCTCTTTTGTATTGATATTTGTATCAAATCCTTTAAAGATATCTTGACGAGTTTTAAGTGTCATAACTATCTCTTCCATAGCTGCATTTCCTGCTCTTTCACCTAAACCATTTATAGTACACTCTACTTGTCTTGCTCCAGCAGTGATACCTGCCAATGTATTTGCTACACCCAATCCTAAATCGTTATGGTTGTGTAAAGAGATAATTGCTCTATTATCTACAAAATCAACTAACTCTTTTACCATATGGTAAATCTCTGTTGGTAATCTATACCCAACTGTATCTGGTAAGTTTATTGTACTTGCACCTGCATTTATAACAGCATCAGTAATCTCTTTCATAAAAGATATTTCACTTCTACCTGCATCTTCAAGTGAAAATTCTACATCATCTACAAAAGTTTTTGCATATTGAACTGCTTGGACAGCTCTTTTTATAACTTCATCACTTGACATTTTTAATTTATATTTCATATGTATTGGACTTGTAGCTATAAAAGTGTGTATTCTATTTAATTTAGCTTTTGCTACAGCTTCACCTGCTGCTTTTATATCTTTGTCAACTGCTCTTGCCAATGAACAAATTCTGCTATTTTGTACCACTTGTGATATTTTATCTATTGCATTAAAATCATCAGGACTAGCTGCTGCAAATCCAGCTTCAATCACATCAACTCTTAATTTTTCTAATTGTTGAGCAATTTGTATCTTTTCTGCTGTATTCATAGAAGCACCAGGGCTTTGTTCTCCATCTCTTAAAGTTGTATCGAATATTATTATATTTGACATTTTATTACCTTTTTGTCTTTATTGTATTGTTTATATTTATTTCAGTGTTCTTGTAGATTAACTTTTGATAAAAGTTATTTGATATTTGAAAGCAGGAGTAGAGTATATTTATCATTTGATTTTATATTTTGATAGTTTATTGTGAAAGTTTTATTCATAACCTCTCTCCTTTTTATAGTTATTTTAAAGATTATACAAAAAAGTTAGTTAATTTTTTGTTAATCTATAGCTTTTTTTAAATCCTTTTCATTATTCACATATTGTATATTTGTGATTTTTTTATTATCAAGTGTTAATATCATGATATAGTCTTTTTTATTTTCATTTCTAAATCTTAAAGCATTCTCTTTTTTTAATATAATTAACATAGGGTAATTTGCTTCTTTCATATCAGCAAGGGCAAACATATTGTATATGATTTTTGGCATACTACTCACATCAGCTATAAATAATATATTTCGTTTTTCAAAGTAACCTTTCTCTTTATCGGCCATATACATTTTCACAATATGCCCCATAGGTTTAGAAAAAGCGAAAATTATTTTTTTTGTATCATTTGTTAAACTATGTTTTTTATCAAATTGATCCTCTATTGTAAAATCAGCAAGTTTATTTCCTACTTTTATATCTGAAAATTCTGCTTTTGTTACTACATTTGTATTCTCTTTACTTGAACAACCTGTAAATAATAGTCCTATTACACTTATTGTGTATATAACTTTTTTTATCATTTTTTATCCTTTTATATTATCTTATGATTTTACATCAATTATATTAATTTAGTATAAATCTTATATATTAGAAAATAAATATTATAAATAAACTAGCAAATAATATTTGTATCATAAATATTAAAGTAGCTAATAGTAAAGCATTTTTACCATTTTGTTTTATAGATTTAAAACTTATTTTCAATCCAATTCCAGCCATCGCTATAATTAGTGTAAATTTACTTATTATAGATATATAATGAACAATATTTTCTGGTAATATTTGAGATGTACTAATAATAGAGAATATTACAAATCCAATTATAAAAAGTGGGATATTCTTTAATATAGATTTAAGATCTCTTTTTTGTGTTGATTCATTATCCTTAGAGCTTACCCATAATAATATTATAATCAATGGAGTTAGCATAAGAACTCTACCCATTTTTACAATTGTTGCACTTTGTCCTGCTGTATCACTTATAGAAAATCCACCTGCAACTGCTTGTCCTACTGCTTGAAGTGTATCTCCAACTAATATACCAGAATTAGTATCATTAAATCCAAGAGTAAGTGCTATAAATGGGACTAAAAACATCCCAATAGTACCTAAAAAGTTTACAATAGCAACAGATATCCCAACTTCTGATTTATCTGCTTTAACTATATCTTTTGTAGCTCCAATAGCACTAGCTCCACATACAGCATTTCCAATTCCAAGTAATAGTGCGAATTTTTTATTGATATTAAAAAATTTAGCTAAGAGTATAGTAGAAAATATAGTTATCATCATACCTAATATGATTAATAAAATAGCATTTATTCCCAAATCAAATAATAGTGTAAAATCAAGATTTATCCCCATCAATGCAATAGCAAATGCCAATATAGATTTTTCACTATATGTAATTCCTAATTCAAATTTATTGTGAAGTGGGATTATATTGGAGATAACAATTCCAATAATGATAGCTAAAGCTACAGAACCTATAGCAATATATGCAGATAAAAAATATGCAATAATTGCTATGGAAGATGTCAAAGCTAATCCATAGATTATATTGATATCTTTATTTTTAAATATTGAAGATATCATACTTATAAATTTTGTTGTATAAACTCAAGTGCAAACTCTTTTGCTTGAGGTATTTTTGATATATCTTTCCCGCCTGCTTGTGCGAAGTCTGGTCTTCCACCACCTCCACCACCTACGATTGGTGCTACAGCTTTTATCCAATCACCAGCTTTAATAGGTGCATTTTTCACTCCAGAAGCAAGTAGAACTTTATCCCCTTTTGCTTGAAGTAACAATATTGCTATACTATCATTGCCATTTTTCATATCATCTACAAGTTTTTTGATATCACCATGTTCTACTATATCAACTACAACTTTTATACCATTTATATTTTTTTCTTCTAGTGGAGTTGAAACTGTATCATGGGCATCTTTTAGTTCTTGTTTTAAGTTTTTAATTTGCTCTTTTAATTTATTTATCCCTTGGATAACATCTTTACTTTTTAGTTCATTTTCTATTTGTTTTAATTGTTTTATATTATTTTTTGCATAAGCAATAGCAGAAAGTCCACATACTGCTTCTATCCTTCTTACTCCACTACTTACACCACTCTCTTTTGTGATATAAAAACTACCTATATTACCAGTATTTTGTACATGAGTTCCACCACAAAATTCAACACTTACATCACCAAACTCTACAACTCTTACTTTATCACCATATTTCTCTCCAAACATAGCAATAGCACCTTTTTTCTTAGCTTCTTCAATTGGTAGCTCTTCAACACTACCTTTTAAATCTCTTGCTATCATAGAATTTACCAAATCTTCAACTTCATCAATTTGTTTTTGTGTCATAGCTTTAGAGTATGTAAAATCAAATCTTAATCGTTTTTCATCATTTAAACTACCTGCTTGAGATACTGTATCACCAAGTACCATTTTTAAAGCACTTTGTAGTAGATGTGTAGCACTATGATGTTTAGATACTTCACCTCTATTTACAACAACAGCTTCAATAGTATCACCAACTTTTATCGGTGCATCACCAACTTGAACTTTTGACATATTTATACCAAAGAATTTTTTAGTCTCTTGTACTATAGATATATGTTCTTTATCTTCTAATGCTCCTACATCACCTATTTGTCCACCACTTGTAGCATAAAATGGTGTTTTATCTAATACTACCCATCCTGTATTGTTTGGAGTTAATTTATCTACTTGGTTAAAGTTATCATCAAGTAAAGCTATAATCTTACTTTTTGATCTTATATTTGTATATCCAATAAATTCATTTACACCTATTGTGTCAAGTAGTTGTTTAAAGTCACCTTCATTATTAGCATCTCCACTACCTTTCCATGCAGCTTTTGCTTTTTGTTTTTGTTCCTCCATACATCTATTAAATGTATCGATATCAACACTGATACCTTTTTCCCTTAACATATCTTGTGTTAAATCCAATGGAAAACCATGAGTATCATATAGACTAAAAGCAACCTCTCCACTAAAGATATCTTTAGTGTTTTTTAACTCTTCATTAAATAGTTGCATACCACTTGATATAGTTTTAAAGAATCTATCCTCTTCTAGTTTTACTTGCTCTTGGATAAAATCATATTTCTCTTTAAGGTCAGGATAAACATCTCCCATCATAGCTGTAAGTTGTTCTATCACTTGTCCCATAAATGCTTCTCTAAATCCAAGTAAATAACCATGTCTTACTGCTCTTCGTAAAATTCTTCTTGCAACATACCCTCGACCAACTTTATCAAATAATATCCCTTGAGATAACATAAAAGCAACAGTTCTTACATGATCTGCAATCACTCTAAAAGATGCTATATTTTTATCTGTAATTTTAGATGGAGAGATAGACTCTATTTTTTGAATAAGTGGTTTAAATGCAGAGCTATCAAAGTTATTTAAAACACCCTCTTTAATAGCAATAATTCTTTCTAGTCCCATACCTGTATCGATACTAGGTTTTGGTAATGGATTTAGATTTCCATCTTTATCTCTGTCATACTGCATAAATACAAGATTCCAAATTTCTAAAAATCTATCTCCATCTCCACCCATTTTATCTTCGCTACTATTAAAATTCTCTTCCCCTTGGTCATAAAAGATTTCACTACAAGGACCACAAGCACCAGTATCACCCATAGACCAAAAATTATCTTTATCTCCAAATCTCATAATTCTATCTTCACTGATATGGTTTTTCCATATATTGTAAGCTTCATCATCATCATTATGAACAGTTACCCAAAGTTTATCAATAGGAAGTTCTAATTTTGTTGTGATAAATTCCCAAGCATTTGCAATAGCCTCTTTTTTGAAATAATCTCCAAAAGAGAAGTTTCCTAACATCTCAAATAAAGTATGATGTCTAGCTGTATATCCTACATTTTCTAAATCGTTATGTTTCCCACCAGCTCTTATACATAATTGACAAGATGTAGCTCTAGGTACTTCAGGGATAGGAACTGCCCCTGTAAATATATCTTTAAATTGTACCATACCTGCATTTACAAATAACAATGTTGCATCATCTGGTACAAGTGGTGCACTTTTTACTATTGTATGTTTTTTTGAAGCGAAAAAATCTAAAAATTCTTTTCTAATATCCATAATTTTATCCATATATTGTTTTATTGATGAGATTTTATCTAAATTATGCTGATTTTTTACTATTTAATAAATATCAATATAGAA
>Ga0256843_1003851_pt1 | contig 10233 bp, 8 predicted proteins | sample AlvinellametaG_FD_191572 | JGI IMG/M metagenome (GOLD analysis project Ga0256843, IMG submission 191572) | Pompeii worm associated microbial communities from hydrothermal vent at the East Pacific Rise, Pacific Ocean - Alvinella | ecosystem: Host-associated > Annelida > Integument > Unclassified ... | reverse complement strand
GTGAAATTATTTAAAGCTTCTAATTTATCCTTGTCATTTTTAGTATGCAACAAGGCATTGATAAAACCATTTATATTTTGCCCGAAAATATTGAATGATATGAATAATAATAAAATTGTTATTTTAATCTTAACCTTGTGCATGTACAGGTATTTTTAATATAATTTCAGTGCCATTGCTAATGATGATTTCCATAGATCCACCCAAAATTTCAATTTGTCTTTTAATGCCTTTTAACCCATAATTGGTTTTTTGCAAATCAGGTGTAAACCCTTTTCCATAGTCCTTAATTTTGATGATAGAATATTTTTCATTTCTTTCAAAATAAATATCAATTGTATCGGTGTTTGAGTGATTGATAGCATTCATAATAATTTCTTGCATCATTCTAAAAACAACCAATACGGTTCTTGTATTGATGTTTCCTTTATAATTAAAGTTTATATATTTGTTAAACTTTATCTGTTTATAATTATTCTTTATTCTTTCAAAAAATAAATCACTACGGGCAAGTAATTCATCACTTGTAATTTTTGACTTACTTAACACCCATAAAGTATCTCTAAATAACATGATAGATTTTGTGGCAAACTCTTTGATACGCCGCATTTCGGAAGTAATATGTTCGTTGGATATATTTTTATTAAACAACAAATTATCAATAGATGAAATTATATAGGTTAATTGTTCTCCAACGGTTTCATGAAGTTCTTTGGCAATGGTATTTCTTTCTGCATTTGTTTTATTTACCAAGGTAATTTGATGTGCCAATTTTTGTTTTTTGTATTTAATTACAAAATATAACCCAACTATTAATGTAATCATCAAAATACCTATTAATATACTTCTTTGTTTCCTGACTTTTTTTTCAGTGACTTGTAAAAGATTTTTTTGTTTCTGAATTGTAATATCTTTTTTTTGAGAGTCAAATTTTGTTATAGCCTTGGTAATTTCATTATACCCTTTAACAGATTGAAGACTATCGTTTAGGTTTTTACTTTGTCTTAGATATTTATATGCTTTCTGATATTCATTTTTTTGTTGATATAATAGACCTAAATCGAGCAACTCTTTTTTATAAAATTACTGTCATTATATTCTTTTGCATATTCTAAACTTAATAAACTATATTTTAGGGCATCATCTATTTTATTGTTTTTTTTATAGATTTCTGATAGTAAATCATATGCATAGTAATTTCCGTCATTATTGTATATGGATTTGTGTAGTAAGGAAATAATACTATCTTCGGGCTTAACGTCAATTGATGATTTAGCATAAATATAATAAGCCGATGAACGTAAATCACTGACTCCTTGAAGAGCGTCGATCAACTTTTTTGAGAAATATCTTGCTGAGTCCAATTCATGAATGCTGTAATATGTTGTAGCCAGGTTTAGCCTGCTTTTGTTAATAATCTTTTTTGAATTGAGAAGTTTTCCTAATGAAAGATTTTGTTTAAAATGACGTAACGCTTTTCTTTCTTGATCTTGTTTTTTTAAAATAATTGAAATATTATTATTTATCTTAATTAGTTCAAGTGAAAAATTATTCTTCTTTGCAATGTCATATGCATTAAAATAATATTCAAGTGCTTTTTTATACTTAAATTTATAATATTGAATATTTCCTAACTGAAAATACCATTTGGTTTTTAGTATTTTGGCTACATAGCTGTTTTGATTAGGTATTTTTACCTCTTCGAGTATTTTTTGTGCCTTGTCATACTGATTACTATTTATTATGATGCGACTTTTTTCAATTTGTGCTTGAGCAACAATTAAACTGTCATTAGTTTGTTTTGCAAATTTTATAATTCTGTCAAGATCTTTTATGCGGTCTTGGATGTTGTTTCTATGCGTATCAAATACATGTTTATTAATTAATGTATATTTGATAGAATCAACCTTTATGTTTTTTAATTTTACTATAAGTCTTCCTGCACTTTGTGCCTTGACACCTTGTGAAAAAAGTATTAGTAATATTAAAAATAATTTTCGCATTAATTAGCTATTTATTGAGTTCCTTTACATTGTTTTCTAAATTGATATCAGCCATAAAACCAACCGGATCGATTACAACAACCTTAATGGCTTTTTTGGGTTTGTCAATACTAATTTCGTATTGTGGAATGGTCCATTGCCAAACAGGTAATACTTTTCTGCTGATACTCGGGAATGAATTTTTTTTAATGCCACGCATTAAGTCAAGTGGTATATAATAAAACTCTTTTGTGCCATCGGTATAAATGACCAAAATATCCAAAGGCATAGGCATTTGCCCCTTGTTTTGGATAGTAATTATTGTTTTGTTATTCTTTTCTTTAATCTCGCCAACTGCATAATCTATATGATGTATGGTTTCTAACCAATCGTTTTGAAACCATTTAAGATTCATTTTCGAGTGTTTTTCAACAATTTTGAAAAAATCATCGGGTTGCGGGTGCTTCATCGACCAATTTTTGTAGTAGTCTTTTAATGCCTCGTTTAGCACATCAAAACCAATGATATATCCTAATTGTGTTAAGGTAAGCTTGCCTTTATCGTAAGCGCCAATCCAGTAAGCTAAATTGGTGTTGTAATGATCGGCATGTGTATTGAGTGGTTCGTCTTTATTCTCTTTAACCAAATATCGGTAACTGCCATAAGACGATGCAAACGGATTGACCTCTTGCTTGCCGTTGACATATACATTTGCCATGTCTTGTATGTATGAGGTAAAGCCTTCGTCCATCCATGGATATTGACTTTCATTGGTGGCTACGGCAAACTGAAACCAGCTGTGTCCCAGTTCGTGTTGCACCGTGCCTTGCAAGCTGTTATAGGCTTTTTTGCCTTGTACAAAAGTGCATTGTGCGTACTCCATGCCACCGTCGCCTGCTTGTATAACGCTATATTTTTTGTAGGGATATTTGCCTATAAATTGATTGTAAAAAGCAATGGTTTTAGAGACTACGGGCTGTAATTTTTTCCAATTTGAGCTGACATCTTTTTGATAGAAAAAATGAATCTTCATATCATTAGGTCCGTCAATAATATCATGAACATAATCAGGGTCGGCAGCCCATGAAAAATCATGTACGTTTTGTGCTTTAAAATGCCATGTAAGTTTATCACCTTTTGGTATTTGTAAGTTTTTTTTAGTAGGATATCCATAACCGACTTGTTCCGGATTTTGTATTTGTCCGGTACTTGCCACAATATATTTTTTTGGCAGTGTAATTTGCACATCATAATCTCCCCAAACACCATAAAACTCGCGCCCGATATACGGGTCGGTATGCCAGCCCGTAGCATCATATTCGCACATTTTTGGATACCATTGCGACATTGAATAATCGATACCTTCGTTGTTGTCGCGCCCGCTTCTGCGTAAAAGTAATGGGATTTGTGTGGTGTAATTCATGTCAAAAGTAACAGATTCACCGGGAAGAATAACTTTGTTTAATGCGACTTCTAATATGGTACCTACGACTTTATAGCTAAGCGTTTGCCCGTTTTGTGTAAGCGAATGTACTTCGGTAAAGCCAATTTCAGCGGGATTTAAATTTTTAATTTTAGTGTCTAAACCTCTGTCGGGATCTTCGAGCGTGCGATTACGCCAATCCATAGCACTGCCGGGTTGAAAAGCATTCCAGTATAAATGAAAATATACATTATATAATGTGTCTTGTGAATGATTGGTGTAAACCAATTTTTCTTTGCCCTGATACTGATGTTTGTCTGTATCCATTATCACATCGATATGATAATTGACATGCTGTTGCCAATATGCTTTTTTCTGTGGCTCGGTTTTTTTTGTGACAAACGGATTAACTTCTTTGCTTGATAAATCTGTGCTTTGTGTAACTGTTTTTTGTGCGCCACAACTCACCATAAATGACAATACTAATAGTAAAAATGCTTTTTTCATAGAAATAAAATAATTAAAGTGGCAAGATACAAATTTTTATGCTTTACAATTAATACCATTTGTAAATCCTGTGAAAAGTTTATATTTGCGAGATATTCAATTGTGAGATACGAAATTGGTAATTATAATTTATATCTCATATGGAGAATTATAACTCAATCAAAATTTTAAATATTTAATGAAAAAAAATCTTCTCTTAGCTATATTATCCGGTCTCCTGTTTAGTATAGGTTGGCCTACTTACGGTTTTCCGGTCTTTTTATTCTTTGCCTTTGTTCCGCTATTATTTATCGAAGAAAATTTTTTAAAAAACAGACAAAAAAAAGGCTTTTTCTTTTACATTTATTTGACTTTTTTTATCTGGAATGTCGCTAAAACTTGGTGGGTTTATAATTCGACAGAAGTTGGTGGTATTTTTGCAGTAGTGGTCAATTCGTTGTTAATGGCAACTACATTCTGGTTATTTCATTTTGTCCGAAAACGTTTGCCCGACAGTATGGCGTTGTTTTTCTTTCCTGCTATGTGGATTGCCTTTGAAAAATTCCATCTCAATTGGGCTTTTTCATGGCCATGGCTCAATATTGGCAATGTTTTTTCCGATTATCCGTCATGGATTCAATGGTACGAATATACCGGTGTTTTTGGTGGTGCTTTATGGATTTTGGTAGTAAACTTGACTATATATAAAGGTCTCTCAATATATTTTAATTCGGATAATGTTGTTAGAAAGGCTTTGTTGCAAAAAGTGGTCATTAAAACGGTTTTATTGATAACCGTGCCGCTTGGTATATCATTGTTGATGTATCATAATTATCAAGAAAAAGGGAAGGAGGGAAGTGCTTTGTTGTTGCAACCGAACTTAAATCCCTTTACCGAAAAATTTAAGTACAGCAATACACAAGCTGCGCAAGGTTTATTAAAATTAGTCAATCAAAAAACAGATGTAATTATTGCACCCGAAACAGCTATTTCGCAATATACCGAGATTGACAATTTTAAAATGACCACTCCTTATACAATTTTTAAAGATTTTTCTACCCAACATAATACAGCAGTTGTAACCGGCGTAGATTTTATTCACTGGTACGACAAAAATGCTAAGGGTGTCCCTAAAACTGCTAATAAAAACAGTAGAGGACGTTATTATAATATGTACAATTCAGCCGTGTTGATCGAGGGCGATAATTATCAAATCTATCATAAATCCAAATTAGTGGTTGGCGCAGAGTACACCCCTTTTCAAGAAATATTAGTGCCTTTGATTGGCGATTGGGTCACCAAAACAATTCATGTTTCTATGGGGTCGAATATGACACAAAAGGAACGCAGTGTTTTTAAATTGCAAAACGCACCACTAAAAATTGCTCCTATTATTTGTTACGAATCAATTTATGGTGAATATGTGACGGACTATGTCAAAAAAGAGGCCAATTTATTAGCTGTTATCACCAATGACGGTTGGTGGGGCAATACCGAAGGGCATAGGCAACATTTGAGTTTGGCACGTTTGCGAGCTGTCGAAACACGTCGTGATGTGGTACAATCTGCCAATACGGGTATTTCGGCACATATCAATCAGCGTGGCGATGTTGTTACACAATTAGGATACGAAAAACGCGGAAGCGTGTTGGCAAATGTCAAGCTGAATGATAGCAAAACTTTTTATGTAAAACAGGGCGATTATATTGCTCGCGTAGCTATTTTTATGGCAATTTTATTGTTTTTATACAGCTTTGCTCGCAAAAAAGTGCGCTTGTAACAGATAGCCTGCAACTATGTATTTTGGTGCATTTTGCTTCTAAAAATATTTATGTCTAAAATCCGAAGTCGGGAGAAAATGACGACTTTATACTTCAAACCAATTGGAGAATATATTCATTTATTGTTCAATCTGTGGTGTTAGTCCGTGTTGGTTGCATCATTCTTATAGATTTTTAATAAGGCATCAGCAGCTTCAAATGCCGTCATTTGGTGTGCTTTTATTTGGTTTAGCAACTCGGGAAGTATTTTTTTGATTTGTGCATTGTTAAAAAATGTAGCGCGCAAATTGTCATGAATAGTCTCCGTAAGCCAATACTCTTGTTGCAGTATTCTGTTTTGTTCAAAAAAACCGTTTTGCTTTGTCAGCTTGAAATATTTTTCTATCTCAACCGAAACCTCTTCAATACCTTTGTGATAAAGTGCACTTGCCGTAAGTACTTTGGGTTGCCACGAGCTTTTTTTAGGCGGAAAATAATGCAAGGCAGTTTCAAAAGCTTTTTGTGCCAATTTTGCGGTATGCAGATTATCACCTTCGGCTTTATTGATAACGATGAGGTCTGCCATTTCGATAATACCGCGTTTGATACCTTGCAGCTCGTCACCGGCACCTGCCAATTTTAACAATAAGAAGAAATCTACCATTGAGTGTGCCATGGTTTCAGATTGTCCAACGCCTACGGTTTCAATAATAATTCGGTCAAATCCGGCAGCTTCGCAAAGCAAAATTGTTTCACGCGTTTTTCGGGCAACGCCACCCAAATTGTTGCCTGCGGGCGAAGGACGTATGTAGGCATTTTGATCACGAGACAGTAATTCCATTCGGGTTTTATCTCCCAAAATACTACCTTTTGACAGCGAGCTACTTGGGTCAATTGCCAGTACGGCAACTTTATGGTTTTGTTGCGTGTATAATTTGCCTAAACTTTCGATAAAGGTGCTTTTGCCAACACCCGGAACACCGGTAATGCCGATTCGTACAGATTTTTCGGCATATGGCAAGCATTTTTTGATAATTTCTTGCCCCATGTCAAAATGTTTCGGCAAATTGCTCTCGATAAGAGTAATGGCTTTGCTCAGCGAAACAATATCACCATTGACTATCCCATTAACAATTTCTGTAATATTTCTGTCGTTTTTTCGTTTTGAAATTTTGGCAATAAGCGCCTTGTTCAAACGATTTTCTTCCGAAACACCTTTGATTTCTTGTAATGCTGATTTTTTTTCTTTTTTTGCCATAAAAAAAATAGACTGCCAATTATAATTTTGACAGTCTAAAAGTAAACAATTTTATTTGAATGACAAATATTTTACTATTGTCTAATAATTTTATAAACGCCTGTTTGTGTAGCTGTGCTTACTCTTACAAGATAAATACCTTTTTTAAGCGTAGAAAAGTCTAATTCCGTATTAAATTGATGTGGAGTACGGTTGATAATTTCATTGCCGAGTAAATCATAAACAATTACTTTTTCAATATTATTATTGGTAGCGAGATACAAATTTGTATCATCTATATTATAATTGATGGTTAAATTGTCAATTTTGTTTTCGGATAGGTTAAGAACTGCACCGTCTAATGAAAAAGTATAGGGACCTTCGGGGCTGTCAGCTTGCGGATTATTACTGTCATAAGCCCAATGTCCTATGTTAACAAAATATACAACGCCGGCATCTGCAAAAAATGTTCTTTGTTCTAGTCCATCTGTACTTCCGTCATTTATTCCAACAACACAAGTGAAACTACCACAAGTTCCGGTATAAACATCGACTTGACAATTCCATCCCGTAGGCGTTACGCTTACGGTTACATCACCGCCATTTCCGGTAAATGTATACCAGACGCCATCGTTCATACCCCATGCAGGTGAACCACAGACATCTAAGCCACCATCGTTGTTTGTTGCTTGTGTTGCGTCTGCACTAATGGTATAGGGTACCGAAGTGACCACAGTAGCATGCGCACAATCATCATTGGCAGGTACTTGAGCGTAAATGTGGAAGGAAAGTAATAATAAAAGTAAACTAAGATAATTTTTTTTCATAATCATTTTTTTTAGGGTAAATATATGTCGAAAGATACAGTTTTATGAATGATTAATTATGATAAATGCAATAAAACATTATTTTTTTTCGAGTTTGTTAAAAATAAGTTTGATGTTTTCATAACTATTTTCAAAAACTTGTGGTGTGCTTATAACGTCAATCCATTCTACCTTCTCAATACCTTCTTCAGTTTGCGGAGTTAATTCACTTTCTTGACCCTCTGACATTTTATACCAATGGGTAATTTTTAAACGTTTTTTCTTATTTTCTGTAAATAAATGATAGGTTTCCAGTAAAAAACCATCGATGCTGATATCTTGAATGCCACATTCTTCTTGCACCTCACGGATTGCAGTTTCGTCAGGTTTTTCACCTTTTTCCATCTTGCCTTTGGGTAAATCCCAAATACCATTACGATAAATAAATAAATATTGATGTTGATTATTCTCAACCAATCCACCTGCAGCTTCAATAACGTCGAAATGATTTTTAAAATTACGCCAAGCCTCCTCTAAATTATCATGATAAAGAATAGCATTTTCGAGTTTGTTATTCTGTAACTTGTGAATAATCTCGTTCAAATTGGTGTTGAAGTAAGAAAATGAAATATCAGTTTGGCTAAGGCGGTCAGTAAGTGTGATGGTTTTATTTCCTAAAAAAATCTTGTAGCACATAACTGATTATTTTGCTACAAATATAATAACAAATAATCAAATAATCAATGTGTAATGTAATAAATATTGCTTTATTTTTATCTTTTAAGAAATGCCTTTAAGCGTTTTAATGGCTGCAATAGGATTTTCATGATTGAAAATATAACTACCGGCTACCAATACGTCAGCGCCGGCTGCTATAAGTTTTTCTGCATTATCAGCAGAAACACCACCGTCAACCTGAATCAGTGCTTTTGAACCGCTAGCGATGATCATTTCTTTTGCTTCGGCAATTTTGCTGTAAGAATTTTCAATAAATTTTTGTCCGCCAAATCCGGGATTAACTGACATAATCAGCACTAAATCTACTTCTTTAATTATATCCTTTAACATAGAAACAGGCGTATGCGGATTTAGGGCAACACCGGCTTTCATGCCTATTTTTTTGATCAAATCGATGGTACGATTTAGGTGTATTTGCGTTTCGTAATGTACTGTCAATACATCAACTCCAACTATTTTTAAATTATGTAGGTAGCGTTCAGGTTTTTCAATCATTAGATGTGCGTCAAAAACTTTGCCCGTCAATTTGCGTAAACTTTTAATCACGGGCATACCAAAAGTAATGTTAGGTACAAAATTACCGTCCATAATATCTAAATGTATCCATTCAGCCTCACTTTTGTTCAGCATTTCGAAGGCTTTTTCTAAATTGGCAAAGTCGGCAGACAATAATGAAGGCGCTATAATTGTTCTTGACATTTTTTTCTTTTTTTATCTGGCAAAGATAGATAATTCAATTAGGAATTACTAATTATGAATTACGAATTATTACGGTACAATTTTTGCTTATTTTTACGACATTAAAGTCTAGATGTAAATAAATTTGTATTTTTACATTTTTCGACCAAAAGCCATAAAAAAAACGATGAATTATATAATTTCAGACAATCAAAGCGTTAAAAAACGTTTGTTACCCCTGACATATTTCAGACCCATTGCCGAAATTAGATGTGGGATACTAACCATCAAAGAAAAGTGGGAGCATTTTTTAGACACTACAATTTCTTATCTGACCGAAGATTATCTCCAAGAAAAATTTCCTGTTCATTATCAAGAAGAAAATATTTATATCAATGGCTATATTTTGCCAAACAAAGAAATGGCAAGGCAAGTAAAAAAATTGCAAAAAGGTGATTTTTTATTAGATGAATCGGGCGAAGTAATTGCCTATAATGCCCCTAAAAAACAATTTGATGCTCAAACAGAACTTACCGGAAAGGAATATCGCTACGACGGGAAAATTGACGCAATTATTTATCCGTATGATATTTTTCAAAAAAATGCCCGTCAAATTCAAAGCGATTTTGCCCTATTAACCAAAGAGCGTGCATCGCAAAAGTTATCCAAAACAAACACCATAATTGGTAATGGTCAAGTGTTTTTAGAAGAAGGAGCAAATGTCGAAGCTTGTATTTTTAATACGCAGGACGGCGATATTTATATAGGCAAAAATGCAACAATTTTAGAAGGTAGTATAATTAGAGCGCCTTTTGCAATGCTCGATAATTCAGTGGTTAAAATGGGTGCTAAAATTTATGGCGGTACTACCTTAGGTCCTAGCACAAAAGTAGGTGGCGAAATCAAAGAAGTTGTATTTTTGGGCAATGCCAACAAAGGTCACGATGGCTACTTAGGCGATTCGGTGATTGGCGAATGGTGTAACTTGGGTGCCGGCACAAATAATTCTAATTTGAAAAATAATTATTCAAATGTGAAGTTATATAATTATCATTATCAAAATTTTGTCGATACAGGTTTGCAATTTTGCGGTTTGATTATGGGCGATCATTCCAAAAGTGGT
>Ga0256843_1003850_pt1 | contig 10233 bp, 9 predicted proteins | sample AlvinellametaG_FD_191572 | JGI IMG/M metagenome (GOLD analysis project Ga0256843, IMG submission 191572) | Pompeii worm associated microbial communities from hydrothermal vent at the East Pacific Rise, Pacific Ocean - Alvinella | ecosystem: Host-associated > Annelida > Integument > Unclassified ... | reverse complement strand
GCCGAAGCAAAATCTCTATTAGAGAAAGCACAATCTTCTAGCACTACTATTGCAGCAGCAATTAGTAAAGTTGAGCAGATGCATAAGAGATAGATTTCTCTTTTTCTTCTTTTTTGGTCGGGGCTTTGTTTCCGACTGAAATCTTCTTTATATTTTATATATTATTTTTGTTTTGAATATACTATTGGGTATAATTCATTAACATAAACTATGTAATTGAAAATTATATATAGTATAAGGATAATTCTCGGTATGACAAATAGAAAAGTAGCATTAATAACAGGTATAACAGGACAAGATGGAAGTTATTTAGCAGAATTTTTACTAAAAAAAGGTTATATAGTACATGGAATAAAGAGAAGAAGCTCTCTCTTTAATACCGATAGAATTGACCATTTATATCAGGATCCTCATGTTGAAAATAGAAATCTTATTCTTCATTATGGAGATATGACTGACTCTATGAATTTAACAAAAATTATTCAAGAAGTTCAACCCGACGAGATATATAATCTTGCAGCGATGAGTCATGTAGCTGTATCCTTTGAAACTCCAGAGTATGTAGCCAATGCTGATGGTACGGGAACACTTAGAATTTTAGAAGCAGTAAAACTATTAGGACTAACTCAAAAAACAAAAATATATCAAGCTTCTACTTCTGAACTCTATGGAAAAGTGCAAGAGATCCCACAGAGAGAAACAACTCCTTTTTATCCAAGAAGTCCATATGCCGTGGCAAAGATGTATGCTTATTGGATTACTGTTAATTATCGAGAAGCATATGATATGTTTGCTTGTAATGGCATATTATTTAATCATGAATCACCTGTAAGAGGAGAGACTTTTGTTACTCGAAAAATAACAAGAGCTACTTCAAAAATAGTATTAGGTCTTCAAGATATGCTTTATTTGGGAAATCTTGATGCTAAGAGAGATTGGGGTCATGCAAAAGATTATATTAAGATGATGTGGTTAATTCTTCAAGCTGATGAGCCAGAAGATTGGGTTATTGCTACTGGTCAAACGACAACTGTAAGAGATTTTGTAAAGATGGCATTCTCTTATGTTGGGATTGAATTAGAGTTCAGGGGAGAAGGAATAGATGAGAAGGGGTATATTCTAAATTGTTCAAATTCTAATTATCAGTTAGAGACAGGAAGAGAAGTTGTAGCTGTTAATCCTCAATATTTTAGACCTACAGAGGTTGACCTTCTTTTAGGAGACCCAACTAAAGCTGAGAAAAAACTTGGTTGGAAAAGAGAATATCAATTAGAAGAATTAGTAAATGATATGATGCAGAGTGACTTAAAATTGATGACTAAAGAGCAGTATCTAAAAGATGGTGGATATACCATTATGAACTATTTTGAATAGGATTTAAATATGCAAAAAGATAGTAAAATATATATTGCAGGACATAGCGGTTTGGTGGGTTCTGCTATTTTAAAAAATCTGCAACAAAAAGGTTATACCAATATTATATATAAAACTCATAAAGAGTTAGATCTGCTTGATAGTGTAGCTGTAACAGAATTTTTTCAAATAGAAAAACCAGAATATGTGATTTTAGCTGCAGCTAAAGTGGGTGGAATTGTTGCAAACAATACCTACCGAGCAGAGTTTATTTATGAAAATTTACAGATTCAAAACAATATAATTCATCAAAGTTATTTAAATAAAGTAAAAAAACTTCTATTTCTAGGAAGTACCTGTATTTATCCTAAAAACTCTCCTCAACCAATGAAAGAAGAGTATCTACTTACAAGTGAACTTGAATATACAAATGAACCTTATGCTATAGCAAAAATAGCAGGAATAAAGATGTGTGAGAGTTATAATCTTCAATATGGAACAAATTTTATATCTGTGATGCCTACTAACTTATATGGAATTAATGATAATTTTAATTTAGAGACTTCTCATGTGCTTCCTGCACTACTTAGAAAGATGCATGAGGCTAAAATTAATAATCAACCACAAGTTGAAATTTGGGGAAGTGGTAAACCACGACGAGAGTTTTTGTATAGCGAAGATATGGCAGATGCATGTGTTTTTTTATTGGAGAGTAGAGATTTTAAAGATACCTATAGTAAAAATAATAAAGAGGTAAGAAATACTCATATTAATATTGGAACGGGTGTAGATGTTTCAATTAAAGAGTTAGCTCAAATAATTCAAAAGATTGTAGGATATAGTGGAGAGTTATATTTTGATAGCTCTAAGCCTGATGGGACTATGGTTAAACTAACAGACCCTTCTAAACTTCATGCGCTTGGGTGGAAACATACTATTGAACTTGAAGAGGGGATTAGAAGAGTTTATGAGTGGTATGCAAAGGATTTAAATGCATAAAATAGCAATAGTTGGTACAGGTTATGTCGGGCTTTCTAATGGTCTGTTGTTAGCTCAACATAATGAAGTTATAGCTTTAGATATTATTCCTGAAAAAGTTAAATTACTTCAAAATAGAAAATCTCCTATCGAAGATAGAGAGATAGAGGAGTATTTGAAAAAGGATGATTTAAATTTTAGAGCAACTTTAAATAAAGAAGAGGCTTATAAAGATGCTGATTTTATTATTATTACAACACCAACTGATTATGACCCAAAAACAAACTATTTTAATACTAAATCTATAGAGTATGTTATCTCTGATATTATCTCTATTAATTTAAATGCAACCATTATAATAAAATCAACAGTCCCTGTAGGTTATACCAAATCAATAAGAGAGAAGTTTAACCTACAAAATATTATCTTCTCTCCAGAGTTTTTACGAGAGGGAAAAGCTCTTTATGATAACTTATATCCTAGTCGAATTATTGTAGGGGAACAGAGTCAAAGAGCAGAAACTTTTGCTAATCTATTAGCCAAAGGTGCAATAAAAAAAGATATAGATATACTCTTTACCGATTCAACTGAAGCTGAAGCAATTAAGCTTTTTTCTAATACATATCTTGCTATGAGAGTGGCATTTTTTAATGAGTTAGACTCTTATGCCCAGTCACATGAGTTGAGTAGTAAACAGATTATAGAGGGTGTTGGTTTAGACCCAAGAATTGGTACTCACTATAATAATCCTAGTTTTGGATATGGAGGTTACTGTTTACCAAAAGATACAAAACAACTACTTGCTAATTATAAAGATGTTCCATCTAATATTATCAGAGCTATAGTTGATGCAAACAGTACAAGAAAAGATTTTATTGCAGATAGTATTCTTGCTAAAAATCCAAAGGTAGTTGGTATTTACCGTTTAACTATGAAAACAGGTTCAGATAATTTTAGAAGTTCGGCTATTCAAGGTATTATGAAACGGATTAAAGCTAAAGGTGTAGAGATTGTAGTTTTTGAACCAGTTTTAAAAGAGAAAACTTTCTTCTCTTCAAGAGTTATTACTGATTTAAAAGAGTTTAAAGATATTTCGGATGTAATAGTGGCTAATAGGCTTAGTGAGGATATTCTTGATGTGAAAGATAAAGTTTATACTCGGGATATCTTTGGTGGTGATTTATAATAAATGTTTATAAAAATAAAATCTAAATTTCAATCTAGAGAGAAAAAAACTTTATTATCCAATTTCTTTTCTTTATTTGTATTACAAGGAGCTAATTTTATTTTACCTCTTATCTCTTTACCTTATTTAGTAAGAGTATTAGGGATTGAAAAGTTTGGATTGGTTATGTTTGCACAAGCTTTTATAATATATTTTATTGTTATAGTTGATTATGGATTTAATCTTTCTGCAACAAGAGATATTTCAATTCATAGAAAAGATAGAGAAAAATTATCTTTAATTTTTTCAACAGTTATGCTTATAAAAATAATTCTTATTTTTTTTTCTTTATTATTACTTTCTTTTATTGTGTTTAGTTTTGAAAAATTTGAAGTTAATTGGGAACTCTATTACTTGACATTTGGTATGGTTATAGGACAAGCTCTATTTCCTATATGGTTTTTTCAAGGAGTAGAAAAGATGAAATATATTGCTATTTTAAATATAATAGCAAAACTTATATTTACGATACTTATATTTTTTGTTATTCAATCACCGAAAGATTATCTCTATGTTCCTCTTTTAAACTCCTTAGGTTTTATAGTTGTTGGATTATTATCTTTATATATTATATTTAGTAAATTTCAGATGAAAATTATTATTCCCACTTTTAGTTATATAAAAAAGACTTTTGTAGGGAGTTCTAGTCTATTTGTATCTAATGTTTCAGTTACACTATATACAGCAAGTAATACTTTTATATTGGGACTATTTACTAACAATGCTACTGTTGGAATTTATGCAAGTATCGAAAAATTAGTTCTAGCCGTTAAAAATCTTTATACACCACTCTATCAAGCTCTTTTCCCATGGTTATCAAAAAAATCAATTACTGAGGCTAAAGTAAAAATATTAAAACTGGTAGTTCCTATTACTTTTTTTTCTAGTTTTGTAACACTTATAGTGTATATTTTTGCTAAAGATTTATTGACTTTGATATTCAATCAAGTTGAAATAACAGAGTATTATGTGGTTTTTCAAATTATGGCTTTTATCTCTATATTTTCTTCACTTAATATGCTTTTTAATATGCTGTATTTAACAGCTATTAAGGCATATAAAGAGCGAATGATTATTATGATTTCTACAGGTATTTTTAATATTTGTATTGTTTTTATATTAACTAAGTATTATAGTTTATATGGTACAGCTATGGCTATAATTTTGACAGAGATATTATTATTGATATTTGGTATTTATTTTTTTAACAAAGATGTAAATATTTACTGGTCTGAGAAATTTGAAAAGTAGAATTTTAGGATAGCTAAATAGAGTTATAAAAAAGATTGAATGATAGACAAAATAAGATATAGAAGGAAAATAAAGTAATGAATAAATTAGTTTCGGTTGTTATTCCAACTCATAAGCGACCAAAAATGTTAGTGAGAGCAGTAAAGTCTGTTCTTAATCAAAGTTATCAAAATATAGAAATCATTATTGTCGATGATGCTTCTAATGATTCTACAGAAAATATAGTATTGAATTTACTAAATGAGTATCGAAATATAAAATATCTTAAGAATGAAAAACCTATGGGAGCTTGTTTTACTAGAAATAGAGGAATAAAAATAGCCAGTGGAGAGTTTATTACAGGTTTGGATGATGATGATGAATTTTTATATAAGAGAATAGAAGAACTCTTGGAAAATTATGACGATAAATTTTCTTTTATTTGTTCTGATATTAAAGTTATAAAAAATAATGGATTTAAAATTACTAAATCAAATAAAAATATAAAATTTTTTGATTTATTATGGGAAAATATTGTAGGACCTCAAATTTTTATTAAAAAAGAAAGATTAGTTAATATTGGTATGTTTGATGAGTCTTTATCTTCTGCACAAGATTATGATTTGTGGCTACGTTTAATTCAGAAATTTGGTTCAGCAATGAAACTTAATTCACCATCATATATTTTACATACAGAACATGATTTACCAAGAATTACTACATCTTCAAAAAAAAGACAAGGTTATTTTAAGGTTTATTTGAAATATAAAAAAAATATGACAAATAAACAAAAAATTTATAACTTAATTATTTTAAAAAAAATATCAAATAAAAAAATTCCTTTTTTATGGATATTAGTTTTATTTCCTACTTATCATTATTTTATTTATTCACTATTTCTTTATATTAAAAGTAAAATAAAATGAAATATAAAATTATTTCTTTTATATTTATAATTTTTATATTTATACCTTATTTTAAATTTCTACCTTTTCCAAGTGAACTTCAGCCGAATGCATTTTTAATAGGATTATTATTACTTATTATAATGAATAAAATATATTTTTCTAAATTATTTTACTTATTGATAATCCCTATGATATTCTCTATTTTATTATTATCTATGAATGATTTTACTATAGTTCATATAAAAGAAGTTTATGGATATACTAGTTTTTTTTTACTTTCTGTTATATCTTATAATTATTTTATATTTTATGGAGAGATAAAATATAAATTTTATAGAAATATTTTATTTATTTATATGTTGGTAGGCTTAATTCAATTATATATTCAACCCAATTTTTTTCATATTTTTTTAGCAAGAGAACTTGGGTATAATGGTTTTCAAGGACGTGGAGTTGAGAGTATGACTACAGAACCTACTTATTATGGATTAATTTTATTATTTATATTCATATTAGTTTATAATTCTTTAGTTCTTTCAAATAATCAAAAAAACAGATTGTATTTATTGATTACAATTTCTTTATTATTAGTATCAAAATCAACCACGGCTATAGTGGGATTTTTTATCTTTTTGTTATTTGATTTTATTAAAATAAATATAAAATTATTAATTAAATTTTTATTTTTCTTAATTGCTTCTATATTTATATTTCATTATTATTATCAGGATATAATAACTCTAAGAGTTTTCAAACTATTTGAATTTTTATTAACAGGTGGGATAGTTGAACTTATTAATAAAGACCAAAGTTCAAATGATAGAATTTTACATGTAGTATTTTCAATAAAAGGTTTTTTTGATTCTTTTGGATTACCTCATGGTTTTAGTGCTTGGAATGATTATATTCAACTACAATCTTCTTTAGGATATGATACAAAATATATTAGTTCAGAAGCAAATAAAATACTTTCGTTTATAGGTACTCTTTTATTTGAATTAGGTGTTTTTTCTTTTCCTATTTTTATATATATTTTTTTAGTATTAAAAAGAAGATTTAAAATAAGGTTTTTACTAACATTTTCTATTTTATTTATTTATATTTTATTTCAAGCTTTAACTATTTCATATACCTTTATTCCTTTTATTTTATCTTTCTTTCTTTATCAATCAAAAATAATAAAGAAAAGGATTAATCAGAATGTATAGAGTTTTACTTATTGGACCTCAACCAGAACCAATAACTGGTAATAGTTTAGCGAATCAAATAGTTTTAGAATATTTATCAAGATATACAGATGTAGAACTAAATATTATTAATACAAGTTATAGTAAATTAGATGAAAAAATTGGTAAATTCAGTTTAAAAAAAGTATATCATTATGTTAAACAATATAAGCAAGTATGGAAAATATTATATGTAGATAAATTATATATAACTACAGGTCAAACTTTTTTTGGTGTATTGAAGTATTTTCCCTATTTATTGTTTGCAAAGTTATTAAATAAAGAAATTATTGTTCATATTCATGGTAATTATTTATGGAAAGAGTATGAAAGTTTAAATGGAATAAAAAAGAAAATTTTTCATAAAATATTGTCTATGTCAGATAAAGGTATTGTATTATCTAAATCTTTGAAAAAGAATCTTACTCCATTTTTGATAGAAGAAAAAATTTATATATTAGAAAATTTTGTAGAAGATTTTCTTTTTGAAAATCCTACAGAAAAAAAGTTTAATAAAGTTAAAATTATATATCTTAGTAATCTTATGAAAGAAAAAGGGATATTTGATTTACTTGAAGCATTAAAAATATTACAAGAAAAAAATATAGAATTTGAAGTGAAGATTGCGGGGGGAATAGATAATTTTTTTGAAAAAAAGATTCGACAAGAATTATCTAAAATAAAAAATTTAACTTATTTGGGATTGGTTTATAACAAAGAGAAAAAAGAACTTTTGGAATGGGGAAATATATTTATACTTCCTACTAAATTTGATGAGGGACAACCTATTTCTATTTTAGAAGCGATGTGTACAGGAAATATTATCTTAACAACATCTCAAGGTGGAATTGTTGATATTTTTAAAGATAACAAAAATGGTTTTTATATAGAAAAAAATTCTCCAAATTCTATAGCTTTAAAATTAATAGATATGAATAGTAATTTAAAAGATTATAAAATAATATCTAAACAGAACCGATATGAAGCAAAAGAAAAATATAGAGTGAAAAATTTTATAAAAAAATTAAATAATATTTTGGAGAATTAAGTGCAAATTATAAATAAATTTATCCTCCTAAAAAATTTCCGAGGTTCTTCAAGTTTAATCGTTCAACTATGGTGGATGACTGATTTTTTCTTTTTTAAACTTTTTTCCTCAATAATGTATGGTGGGAGAAGATTTTTTCTTCGTCCGAATGTAATCATCACTTACTCTTGGATAGGGGATAATGTAGAGTTGTATAGCTTAGGAGAGATAGAGATAGGTTCTAATGTGGTTATCTCTCAAAAATCTTATCTATGTAGTGTTTCTCATGATTATGATAAAGAGAACTTTCCTATTTGGAGTGGTAAGATTGTTATAGAAGATGAGTGTTGGTTGGCTACAGATGTTTATGTGGCTCCTAATGTGACGATAGGTAAAGGTACAGTTGTGGGGGCTAGAAGTTCTGTTTTTAAAAATTTACCTAGTGGAAAGATATGTATAGGTTCTCCTGCTGTAGTAATAAAGGAGAGAATTAATGAAAAAGAATAGTATAACTCTAATAGGAGTAAATTTTTATCCAGAAGATAGTGCCATAGGACTTTATAGTACTCAGATGGTTGAGTATTTATCTAAATTCTATAATGTAGATGTTATCACTGGGTATCCATATTATCCTGAATGGGAGATACGAAGTGATTATAAAAATAGAGGGAGATTTTTAGAAGAAAAAAAAGGTTCTATTAATATTTATCGTTATAAGCAGTACGTTCCTAAAAAACCTAGCTTTAAAAATAGAATTTTTCATCTACTTGATTGGACATTGGGAAGTATAAGAAATATTTTTAAAATAAAAAATTCTGATTTAATCATATGTGTTGTTCCTTTTACCAGTTCTATTGTTCTTGGTCTTTTTATGGCAAAAATTCGTGGTGCAAAGGTTTGGGTACATATACAAGATTTTGAGTTTGATGCAGCTGTAGAATCTGGTTTGGCAGGAGAACAAAGGGGGATAAAGAGTAAACTATTTAATGGATTATTTTGGTTAGAGAAAAAACTTTTGAATAAGGCTACTATAGTGAGCAGTATTAGTTATGGGATGATAAAAAAACTGGAATCTAAAACGAATAGACCTACATACTTTTTCCCTAATTGGGTGGATGAAAATTTTATAGATCCATCTAAATATAAACAACATAAATTAATGCAATCAGATAAATTTAAAATTTTATATAGTGGAAATATTGGAGCAAAACAAGATTGGAATTTTTTTATTAAAGTAGTTGATTTCTTTAAAGAAAATAGTGAGATAGAATTTATTATTGTTGGTGCAGGAGCTAAAAAAGATTGGCTTATTGAGAATACTAAAGAGTATAAAAATATTAAACACTATATGCCTGTAGAGTATAAAACTTTACCTGATTTACTTTGTAGTGCTAATTTGCATATATTATTTCAAAAAAATGATGTTATTGATACCGTTATGCCATCTAAACTTCTTGGTATGATGGCAAGTGCTGTTCCTTCGATTGTAACGGGTAGTTTAGAGTCAGAGGTGGCAAAAGTATTTGATAAATCGAAAGGAGGACTTTTCTTTGATAGTGATGCATTTGAGAAAGTGATAGAGTCTATAAAAAAGTTGGCTAGTGATAACAATACATCAAGAAATATGGGCATAAATGCAAGAGTATATATAATTGAAAAGTTTTCTTCATCCAAAGTATTAGAAAGCTTTCAAGAGAAAATAGAACAGATATTATCTAAGGAAAATTAGAAAATGACAAATATAATCCTATGTGGAGGCTCAGGAACAAGACTATGGCCAATTAGCCGAACCCTTATGCCAAAACAGTTTGTAAGGCTATTTAACAATAAATCACTATTTCAACTAACAGTAGAGAGAAATTCTAAACTCTGTGAAAAACAGTTGATAGTCTCAAATGCAGAGCAGTATTTTTTGGCTCTTGACCAACTAGAGGAGTTAGGGATAGATAACAATCAATATCTATTAGAGCCAGTAGGAAGAAATACTGCTCCTGCTATTGCTTTGGCTTGTATGGCTTTGGATAAAGATGAGATTGTTTTGGTTACTCCTAGCGACCATCTTATTAAAGATAAAGATGAGTATAGTAGAGTTTTAGAGAAGGCTAGAGAGTTAGCAAATAGTGATAATCTTGTAACCTTTGGTATAACTCCTACTTTTGCCGAGACAGGGTTTGGATATATCGAGTCGGTAAAAGATAGTTTTGATGTTAAAGCTTTTTATGAAAAGCCCAACCTCTCTACAGCACAAGCCTATCTTGATGCAGGTAATTTCTATTGGAACTCTGG
>Ga0256843_1003849_pt1 | contig 10235 bp, 9 predicted proteins | sample AlvinellametaG_FD_191572 | JGI IMG/M metagenome (GOLD analysis project Ga0256843, IMG submission 191572) | Pompeii worm associated microbial communities from hydrothermal vent at the East Pacific Rise, Pacific Ocean - Alvinella | ecosystem: Host-associated > Annelida > Integument > Unclassified ... | reverse complement strand
TTAATGATTACCTTGGCTTATGTCTTTTCATTTTCGACCATGGCAATATGTATGACAGTTATGTTTATGGCTGCCATCTTGTTAGATTTGCTTTTTGATTATTGTTTAGCTTGTAAAATGCAAAGTATTTATTTGAGTTATTCACGCAAATTCAGAAATTGATTCAACTCTTTTGTGCTTTTAAGAAGTATGAAAATCCACCCATAATTTTCAGTTTTATTAAAATCAGCTCTTTTTTAGGGCTGTTTTTTTTTCTCATCAAATTTTTCTAGGTACTCTTCTAATGTTTCAGACCATTTTTCAGCAAAAGCAGTGTTGTTTTTAGCATAATTAAGTTCTTGAATAATAATTTTTTTGATTTGAGGATCTTTTCTTTCGGATAATCCAATTATTGCTTCAATTTTTGTTTCTTCATCAGAATCATTAATTCTATCCCAAAGCGCTTTTCTTATCTTTTGATTATCAATTTCTATTTGTGAAGCTATACCAAAAGTAGCCCAGTTTCTAATATCAGAATATTTATCTTCGCTTAATTCTATGAGTGTATCAATTGCTTTTGTGTTCTCAACACTAAGCAATGACATAACTACAAAGTATCTAATAGTTGAATATTTGTGATTTTTTAATGCAACTAATTGAGATATCCGTTCATTGGAAAGCAATTCATTATTATGCCCTATGGACGAAAGGAGCGCTGTTAATACCTTTATTGATTTTTCATTTTTTAATAATTCAAAATATAAATTTACCGTCTTTTGTTGATGCATTCGAGGGGCAAAACCTAATTGTGCTAAAATATAGATCCCAATTATTTTTTCTTTTTCACTAGAGGATTGAGCTAAATTATAAGCTGTATTGTAAACAAATTCATTTCGTCTACTTCGTAGTTCACTAATGTTATCCCAAAAAGTTTGTTGCGTTTTGTTGTGTAATAAACGTTCAAATAGTTTTTTGTCTGTCCAATTTTTGCGGCTCATTTGTTTGTATTAATATGATTGAATATTTTCTATAATGAATTAACCGTTCCGCAAAGTTTGTAACTTTGCGGGCGATATTATTTACTTGACAAAGTTCCGGAGGGACAAAATTTTTGTAGCAAATATTATGAGTAATGAATTACAACGAATTATCATCACGTGCCAATGCCACAAACTTTTGAAATTCTGCCATACTATTATCTATTGACGAAATATAAAAGCTAATTTTTTCCGATTGCGAATCTTCATTGATAAAATGAATTTGATATTCATAATAATAAATTCCCAAAATTCTAAAATTAGCATATTTTCTTGTGATTTGTTTAATATCTTTAAAATTTATTTTTCTTTCGCCTTGCTGATTTGTCAGAATAAGATTGTGTGTATTATAATAAATACGGTATTCGTTACGATATTTTTTAATCAAAAAGTATATAATGAGTATATCAAGAACTAGTATTATATAGTAATAATCGTTAACTATTTTAAACCAAAGAAGATTTACAATTAAAGCAATAAAGAGCAAAAATATGCTTCTGCTTATTGCATTATTGGTTAGTAATTTTTTCATAATTTTGTACCCCCACCAAGAATCGAACTTGGATCTAATGTTTAGGAAACATTTGTTTTATCCATTAAACTATGGGGGCAACGCTTTATTTTTTTGGTGATGATTCTTCGTCTTTGGGGTGATCAATTTTAAAGAATAATTTTTCTTCTTTGGTATTAAAATCCATCAAAACGGTATCACCTTCTTTGATATGCGATTCCAGAATTTCTTCTGCCAATAAATCTTCGACATATTTTTGAATAGCGCGTTTGAGTGGTCGTGCACCATATTGCTTATCATAACCTTTTTCGGCAATAAAGTCTTTGGCTTTTTTGGTCATTTTAAAATGATAACCCAACTCTTCGATACGGCTATATACCTTTTTCAATTCGATATCGATAATTTTATGAATATCTTCTTTTTCTAAAGCATTAAAAATGATAATATCATCAATTCTGTTCAAAAATTCGGGAGCAAACGTCTTTTTTAAGGCTTTTTCAATCACACCTTTGGCATGCGCATCGGCTTGCGACTGTTTGGCACTAGTACCAAATCCTACGCCTTGACCGAAGTCTTTGAGTTGACGTGCGCCAATATTAGAAGTTAGAATAATAACGGTATTTCTAAAATCGATTTTACGTCCCAGACTATCGGTGATAAAACCTTCATCTAATATTTGCAATAACATATTAAAAATATCTGGGTGTGCTTTTTCAATTTCGTCAAACAAAACGACAGAGTAGGGTTTGCGACGTACTTTTTCGGTGAGCTGACCACCTTCTTCGTAGCCTACATATCCCGGAGGCGCACCGATAAGGCGCGACAGGGCAAATTTTTCCATATATTCACTCATATCCAAGCGAATAAGCGCATCGGTATTGTCAAACAATTCTTTGGCTAGTACTTTTGCCAATTGGGTTTTACCAACACCTGTTTGTCCTAAGAAAATAAATGAACCAATGGGTTTGTTAGGATCTTTTAAACCTAGGCGATTACGTTGAATGGCCTTGGTTATTTTGATTACCGCTTCGTCTTGTCCTACAACATTTGCTTTGATGGTTTCAGAAAGATTTTTCAATTTAGAAGTTTCGGCTTGTGCTATTCGGTTTACAGGAATACCTGTCATCATAGAAACCACATCAGCAACTTCTTCTTCGCCTACTTCGTGACGCAGTTCTTTCATTTCATCTGACCATTTTTCTTGCGCTTTAACGAGTTCTGTTTCAATATACTTTTCGTCATCACGATATTTGGCAGCCAATTCAAATTGTTGCGATTTAACGGCTTCAACTTTTTTATTCTGAACGTCTTCTAATTTCTTTTCTAGTGATAAAACATATTCGGGCACTACAATATTGGTAATATGTACACGCGAACCGGCTTCGTCTAAGGCGTCAATAGCTTTGTCTGGCAAATTACGGTCAGTCATATATCTGTTGGTCAGCTTAACGGCTGCTTCAATAGCTTCGTCTGTAAAATGAACACTATGGTGGTCTTCATATTTTTCTTTGATATTGTGTAATATCTGAATGGTTTCATCAACACTGGTTGGTTCAACTAATATTTGCTGAAAACGTCGTGCCAAAGCACCATCTTTTTCGATATATTGACGGTATTCGTCTAAAGTAGTAGCGCCAATAGTTTGTATTTCGCCTCGTGCCAAAGCGGGTTTGAGCATGTTTGATGCGTCCAATGAACCTTGCGCGCCACCGGCACCAACAATGGTATGAATTTCATCGATAAATAAGATTACATCTTTGTTTTTTTCGAGTTCGCTCATCAAGGCTTTCATGCGTTCTTCAAACTGTCCTCGGTATTTTGTGCCGGCTACCAAGCTGGCTAAGTCAAGTGAAATAACACGTTTGTCAAACAATACACGCGATACTTTTTTCTGAACGATTCGCAAGGCAAGTCCTTCAACAATGGCCGATTTTCCCACACCGGGGTCGCCAATTAAAATAGGATTATTTTTCTTACGACGACTCAATATTTGCGAAACGCGTTCGATTTCATTTTTTCGTCCTACAATGGGATCTAATTTTCCTTCGGTTGCCAATTTGGTCAAGTCACGACCAAAATTATCTAAAACGGGTGTTTTCGATTTTTTAACACGTTTTTTGGGTAAACCAAAAGGTTTTTCACGTTCTGATTCGCTGTCATTATCATCACCGCCAAATGGATTATCTTCACTTTTAAAAGTATTTCCTTCTTCTATCTCAGCATCTTTCATAAATTCAGGCTCGTCAATATAAAGCGAATTATAAAGACTTTTTAACTCAGCAAACTCAATATTATATTTATTGAATAACAAAGTTACGGGATCATCTTCGTTGTATAAAATACTAAGAAAAAGATGTGCCGTATTGATTTCGTCTTCGTTGAAAGTTTTTGCCAACAAATAGGAACGTTTCAAGGCATTGGATGCTTGATGCGTCAAAGTGATTACTGATTTGTCTTGAACGGTTAAATTAGTTGTTGATTTTTGTGGAATTAATTGGCGAATACGCATAATTAATTGCTCAATCGGTAATTCATACTCGTCTTGTAATAACTGAATAACACGATTGCCTTTATAGTCTTCATCTGATAAAATAGTATATATAAGATGCTCAGTACCAACATATTTGTTGCCGTTTTTGTAAGCTACATCTCTACTTTTTAAGATGACTTTTTTGAGTGCTTTTGAATATTTTTCTTCCATAAAAATGATTGATTTTTATCGCCGTAAAATTAGTAAAATATATTTATATATGGTGTCAATTATTTGTTAATATTGGAGAAAGCTTTATTTTGACTTTTTTAACTTTTAATCTTGAAAAAATTATTGTAATTTTACAGCTTAAAATTATTCGATAAGTATGGGAAAAGTAATTGCAATTGCCAATCAAAAGGGAGGGGTTGGTAAGACCACTACATCAGTCAATCTAGCGGCTGCTCTTGGTGTTTTAGAAAAAAAAGTATTGTTGATAGATGCCGATCCTCAAGCCAATGCGTCGTCCGGGTTAGGTATTGATATTGAGGAAGTTGATGCAGGAACTTATGAGTTGCTAGAGCACGAAGAGAAAGCAAAAAATGTAGTTGTTAAGACGGATAGTCCTAATTTGGATATTATTCCGTCGCATATCGATTTGGTCGCTGTTGAAGTAGAATTGGTCAACAAACCTAAGCGCGAATTTATGCTCAAAGAAGCAATTAAAGATATTAGAAATGAGTACGATTATGTTATTATCGATTGCGCACCATCGCTAGGATTGATTACTTTAAATGCCCTTACGGCTGCCGATTCGGTCATTGTACCCATTCAATGCGAATATTTTGCCCTCGAAGGCTTGGGTAAACTGCTCAATACCATTAAAAATGTACAAAAAATTCATAATGAAGATTTGAATATTGAAGGTTTATTGTTAACAATGTATGATGCACGTCTTAAATTGTCAAACCAAGTGGTTGACGAAGTTAAAAAACATTTTGGCGATATGGTTTTCAATACCGTTATCCAACGTAATGTCCGGTTGAGTGAAGCGCCAAGTTTTGGCGAAAGCATCCTCGATTATGATGCCACCAGCAAAGGTGCTGTCAATTATTTAAACTTGGCAGACGAATTAATCGCAAAAAATACACCCCAAGAAGAAGACACCGAAAACGAAGCATAGATTATGGCAAAAACAACTAAAAAACAACGATTAGGCAGAGGTTTATCTGCTATTTTAAGTAACGAAGAAATTAAATCGGCTGACGATAAAGGTGCCGAGTCGGTAGTAGGAAATATTATCGAAATTCCGCTTGGTGATATCATTGCCAATCCGCACCAACCACGTACGCAGTTCGATCAAGAAGCAATTGATGAATTAGCTGCTTCAATTAAGCAATTGGGTGTTATTCAGCCTATTACGGTTCGAAAAAACAAAGATAAATTCGATCTTATTTCGGGTGAAAGACGTTTGCGCGCCAGCAAAATTGCCGGATTAGAAACCATTCCCGCCTATGTGCGTTTGGCAAATGACCAAGAAATGTTGGAAATGGCATTGGTCGAAAATATCCAACGACAAGACTTGGATCCGATTGAAATTGCTTTGTCTTTTCAGGCGATGATTGATCAGCTTAATTTAACTCAAGAAAAAATGAGTCAACGCGTAGGAAAGAAACGCTCTACGATTACCAATTATTTGCGATTGCTCAAACTCGATCCTATTATTCAAACAGGTATCAGAGACGGATTTATTTCGATGGGACACGGACGGGCATTAATCAATATTGAAGATGCCAAAGTGCAAGCAGATTTTTACGAAAAAATTATTAAGGACAATTTGTCTGTGCGTCAAACCGAAGAATTGGTCAAAAAGTTTAGAGAAGGCAAAATTTTGAGTATTAAACCTGCTAAAAAACCAATTTCTGCCGAAATTAGAAAAACAGAAAAGCAATTGGCTAAGCAATTGGGTAAAAAAGTGAAAATTTCGGTAAATGACAAAGGTGCCGGAAAAATCAGTATTGCTTTTGCCTCCGAAGAAGAATTGGAAGAAATCAAAGCATTCTTAAATAAATAAAAGTTATTAAAAAATTACTTTTCATATTATTTCTTTTTGCTACGGTTTTGCAACTCAGCGCACAGCAAGATACTATCCCTAATATTGTACGGGATAGTTTGCATTTTAAAGGAAATATACAAATTGATAATACCATTAATAATCTGGCACCGGCTAAAGCGGCTTTCTACTCGGCAGTATTACCCGGTTTAGGACAAGCTTATAATAAACAGTATTGGAAAATTCCGGTTGTATATGGTGCAATGGGAACTGGTGTATATTTCTATTTGTCTAATGACAACGAGTATAAACGATTTAGAACTGCCTATTTTGATAGAAAAAACGGCTTGCCGGATGAATTTCCGCAATATACTTCGGAAGTACTTATAAAAGCTCAAGAAATTTACAAACAACAAAGAGACACCGCACTGATGTTGACTATCTTAGCCTATTTTTTAAATATTATTGATGCCAATGTCAGCGCGCATTTAAAACAATGGAATGTCACTGATGATTTGAGTTTTTCACCCATACAATTTAACACACCAAGACAAAGAGCATTCGGATTAAGAATGAGTTTTAATTTAACCAATTAAAGAGTATAACGGCTAGTAGCTAAATGCCAACAGCCAAAAGCAAATAAAAGAATTAATTATAGTGCTAATAGCCAAAAGCTAATAGCCAAAAGTAAAAAATACAATTATGACAATCACACAATGGATTATTTTTTTCGTAGTAATGAACATCGTGCACGGTGCTGCTACATGGAAATTTTATAAAAAAGCAGGTGTTGATGCTTGGAAAGCATTTGTACCGTTTTTGAATATTTATGAATTAATGGGTATTATTGCTTACCCTAAATGGTGGATGATTTTTGTATATATCCCTATCGTAAACTTGTTGATGATTCCGACACTTTGGGTGCAAATATTAGCATCTTTTGGCAAGGAAACAGGTAAAGACAAAGCTTTGGCAATTTTTACGCTGGGTGCTTATGTGGCTTATGTCAACTATACCGAAGCAGATCAATTGACATACGATACTACAAGCAAATCTGCTAAAGAAACCTTGTTAGGTTCATTGGTATTTGCCATTATTGCAGCCACTATTGTTCATACATACTTTTTTCAACCCTTTACGATTCCTTCTCCATCCTTAGAAAAATCTTTATTGGTTGGTGATTATTTAATTGTGAGCAAGATGCACTATGGCGCGCGTCCTCCTATCACAACCATTGCTACCCCTATGGTGCACGATACCATTCCGGTTATTAATAAACGCTCGTATAGCAAATTTCCGCAATTACCTTATTTGCGTTTTCCCGGTTTTCAAAAAATAAAAAATAATGATATTGTGGTGTTTAATTGGCCTGCCGATACGGTTGTACAATTTTTTAAAGCTCCGGATTATGCTCAATACAAACCCATCGATAAAAAATCGCATTATGTAAAACGTTGTGTGGCTATTGCCGGCGATTCATTGCAAATAAAAAACGGTATTATTTATGTAAATGGCAAAGAAGTAGTTTATCCTGACAGAACGGATTTGCAACATTATTATAAGATTACTACAAAAGATAGTATGCCTTTCAGCGCTAGAACCTTGAATCAATTTAATAATATGGGAATTCTGAAAGATTTAAATAAAAATCACACTGAGATTATTCTAAATTTAACCAATGACAGATTGGAAATAGCAAAAAAATATTCAAATGTAGCATCTATTAAATTACTTGACAGAGCACAAGGCTTGATGTACGGTAATAAAAATTGGACACTTAACAATTTTGGTCCTATTTATATACCTAAAAAAGGAGATGTACTACAACTCAACAAAGAAACTTACCCTTTTTACAAGTGGATTATCCAACGTTATGACGGACATGATGCCGAACATAAACTCAATAAACACGAGGTAACGCTTAAAGGAGACGATGTGTATATTGACGGTAAATTAACCAAAGAATATACCGTTCAGCAAGACTATTATTGGATGATGGGGGATAACAGAAGCGAGTCGGAAGATTCACGTTATTGGGGTTATGTGCCCTTTGACCATGTAGTTGGCAAACCGGTATTTATTTTCTTTAGCAAAGGCGAAAATGGTATCCGTTGGAACAGACTATTTACCACTGTATCAGGCGAAGGAAAACGCGTTTCGTACCTTATTCCGTTTATTGTGTTATTGTTGTTCTATTTCGGCTATACCGAGTATAAAAAAAAGAAAAACAAAAATTCCTAATTCATATCCCGATAGCTATCGGGCATAATTCGTAATTCGTAATTCCTAATTGATTAACAATGATTATTCACCCCACATATTTTCCAAGTATCGTTAGTTATGCCACCATGCTTAAACAAGAGCAATTGACTTTTGAGGTAATGGATTTTTTCGAAAAACAAACCTATCGTAGTCGTATGTATATACATAGTGCTAATGGCAAACAAATGCTTTCGGTACAAATAAAACATACCAAAACAGACGGCAAACAGATTTATAAAGATGTGCAAATATCCCATGAATTCGATTGGCAAAAGTTGCATTGGCGTAGTCTGGAAACTGCTTATCGTACTTCACCGTATTTTGAGTTTTACGAAGATGATTTGTATCCTTTATTTCATCAAAAGGAAAAGTATTTGGTCGATTTTAACATCAAAACTATCGAAACGCTAAATGACATGCTTGATGTTTCTTTTAAATATGACAAAACTGACAAGTTTGTTATGAATTATGAAACAGAACAAGACAACAGATTTTTGGTTGACGCCAAAAAAAAATTGCCTATTGAAGCTGATTTGCCTAAATATACCCAAATGTTTGACGATCGAAATGGCTTTATGCCCAATTTAAGCGTATTGGATTTGCTGTTTATGGAAGGACCAAATGCCTTAACATATTTGGAGAATATTAAATTATAGAAAAGGTGACCTGTTGGTAGTTCCGTAGGAACGACAGTATGGTAGCAGGAAATGTAAGAATAATAAAAGACAGATGAGCGCCGTAGGTGCGACATCTTTATAGAATACAAAAACGAAATTAATATTGTTTTGGCACGATTTTTATAAAAAATCGTGCCAAAACATTTAGCAATTTATCAAAAATATGAAAATAAAAGCCCATCATTATAATCTCGAAATGGAACACCCCTTCGGAATTTCGCGTTCTGTACACAGTTTTCAAGAAACATTTATTGTAGAATTGTCACAAGACGGCAAAAAAGGCTATGGCGAAGCCACTCAAAATACTTATTACGGATTTTCATTGCAAAATATGCAGACCAAACTAGATAGTTTGCAAGCACAAATAGAAGCCTATCCTTTTACCACACCGGAAGATTTTTGGGATAATTTTTTGTATCCGAATTTAAAAGATTTTCGCTTCTTAATGGCAGCCATTGACGAAGCGGCAAACGATTTATACGGTAAATTACTAGGCAAACCCTTATGGCAAATTTGGAATTTTGACATTCAAAACATTCCACAAACTACTTACACAATTGGTATTGATACGATAGAAATAATGAAACAAAAATTGCTGGAAAAACCTTGGCCGATATATAAAATTAAGCTAGGAACAGCACATGATATCGAAATAGTCAAAGCACTGCGAGAAATCACCGATAGTCCTTTCCGAATTGATGCCAATACAGGTTGGACAGCCGAACAAACTATCGAAAACAGTAAAATTCTGAAAGATTTAGGCGTAGAATTTATAGAGCAACCTATGCCTTATGATCAGTATGAAGCTATGCAATATGTCAAAAAACATAGCGTATTACCCATTATTGCCGATGAATCTATCCGAACCGAAAATGATGTTAAGATTTGTGCCGAAAGTTTTGATGGTATCAATGTAAAATTGGTAAAAGCAGGAGGCATCACACCTGCCAAACGCATGCTTACCGAAGCGCGTCAATTGGGTATCAAAACAATGATTGGTTGTATGACTGAATCATCCGTTGGTATTTCAGCAGCCGCACAGTTATTGCCACTTTGCGATTATGCCGATTTAGACGGTGCTATTTTGCTCAAAAAAGACATTGCGAAAGGTGTAGTTGTAGAAAATGGCAAAATGATATTACCAGATGAGGCGGGAACCGGGGTACATTTATTATAAAAATATATTGTTCTAAGTTGTCCGCAAAGTTAAAAACTTTGCGGAACATAATTTAATTGGAGTTACGTA
>Ga0256843_1003848_pt1 | contig 10236 bp, 11 predicted proteins | sample AlvinellametaG_FD_191572 | JGI IMG/M metagenome (GOLD analysis project Ga0256843, IMG submission 191572) | Pompeii worm associated microbial communities from hydrothermal vent at the East Pacific Rise, Pacific Ocean - Alvinella | ecosystem: Host-associated > Annelida > Integument > Unclassified ... | reverse complement strand
CCAATGCAAAATCACTCAAGTTTATATCACTATTTCTATGAGTTGTTGTAGTTACTAGCGTTGAATTTGCATCTCTATTTAATATATCTGCACCAATATTCTTTAATATAGGATAAAGCTGACTACCTTGATGATATTTTGAAAACTTTTCTGATAAAAATTGAGACTGTTCTATTCCTACTATTATAATAGCAAAAATAGCCAAATACTTTATAATACCCAAAATATATCCCAAAATTCTACTAAAAAGTCCAACTTCACTAGAGAAAACCTGTTCAAATATTGATGATACAAGCAAAAATACCAACCAGATTGCCAAGAGTGTAGCTATAAAACCAACTAACTCTAATGAAGATTCATTTTTTATAGGAAATAGACTTTGGCTTATTATCTCACCTACTTCTCTATTGAATCTTGAAGCTACTGCTACTCCCCCAATAAGCCCTATTAGGTTAAAAAGCTCCTTTGTAAATCCGTTAATAACACCTTTTAAACCCAAAAATAGCACTATTAACACCAAAAAAATATCAAATGCTCCAAATTCCATAACCTATTATACCTTAAGAGTAAATTTTGGCAAAATTATATCCTAAGTTATATAGATATTAGTTTATGTTATCTAGCGAAAATTAATTTTTGTTTTTAATTCATCAGGTTTGTTAGCAAACTGCATTGCAATCTCTTTGCTAACCACTCCATTTTTGACCAATTTTTGTAAAACTTGAGTTTGAGTTTGCATTCCTGTATCACCTTGTCCTAGTTGCATTTGAGAATAGATTTGATGTACTTTATCCTCTCTAATTAGATTGGCTATTGCATGATTTGTTACCAAAATTTCAGGCACAGCTACCCTTCCACCTTTTATTTTTGGGAGAAGCATTTGAGATATAACTGCTACAAGAGAAGTTGAAATCATAGCTCTAATTTGCCCTTGTTCATCTCCACTAAATACATCAATAATACGGTTAATAGTTCCAGGGGCTGAATTGGTATGAAGTGTTCCAAAAACCAAGTGTCCAGTCTCTGCTGCTGTTAGAGCCGCCTCTATGGTCTCTTTATCTCTCATCTCTCCAATTAGTATAATATCAGGGTCTTGTCTCATAGCATATTTTAGAGCTGTTGCAAAACTTTTAGTATCAGTTCCTGTCTCTCTATGAGAAAAAACACTCTTTTTATTTTGATGAATAAATTCTACTGGGTCTTCAACTGTAATTATATGTTTATTTTCAGTCATATTTATCTCATTTAATAGTGCTGCGAGGGTAGTAGATTTACCAGAACCCGTAGGACCTGTAACCAAAATAAGTCCCTTTTCTCTCTTTACAAGCTCTTTATAAATAGGAGGAGTATCCAAATCATCAAGAGAGGGTATCTCAGTAGGAATAATTCTAAATGCTGCGGCAATATCTCCCATAGTTCGATAGTAATTTGCCCTAAATCTTCCAATCCCTGGTAACATCAAAGCAAAATCAAGCTCCAACTCCTCTTCAAATATCTTTTTTTGTTTTTCAGTAAGCAAGGCATAAGTCATCTCTTCTATATCTTCACCAGTTAAGACTGGTAAATTTACAGCTTTTAGACTTCCATCTATTCTAATTTGAGGCTCTGACCTACTAACCAAATGCAAATCAGAAGCACCATGAGCTACAACACTCTGGAGTAACTTTTTTATATCAATAGCCATAAGAAACTTTTCCTTTTTATAAAAATAAAATATTTCTTATTTTACTATTAAATTATTAATTTATATTTATTTCTTAAAATTTTATAAAACTATTTTAAAAAAATAGTACTCCAAAAAAAATAGAAAAATAGCATCAATAATATGAGGTTAAGATTATTAGATAATATAAAATAGAAGGGAATATAATAAAGGTTAAAAGTGGCTCCGGATGCTGGATTCGAACCAGCGACCAAGTGATTAACAGTCACCTACTCTACCGCTGAGCTAATCCGGAACATTAAACAAGAAGTTTTATCTCTAAATTTAATTATATGGCTCCGGATGCTGGATTCGAACCAGCGACCAAGTGATTAACAGTCACCTACTCTACCGCTGAGCTAATCCGGAATATTTAATAATTAAATTGGAATGAGATTATAGACAAAAAAAACTTGTATGTCAAGAGTTTTTTAGCTATTTTTGGCTATTTAATACAAAAAAATCATAACCACTACTATTTACAATTTTTAATTGATTATTTTTTAACATCTCTTTTATAATATTTTTACTTTTTTCATCAAAAAGCACCTCTATATCATCCCAAGTTAATGGTCTCTTTTTTATAGTATCAATAATCTCATTTTCTGAATAAAAAGAGGGTTTACTTATTACTTTTTTTCTAGATACTATATAGATAGGTAATTTTGAACTAAATTTTAGAGAAATCTCTCTCAACTCATCATAACTTAGTGCTTCTACTTTATAAGCTGGTGGTCTATCGATAGTACCAATATCTACTCTTGTTGGATTTAATTTTAATAAAAAGCTATTTAGCTCTTCTATCTCTCTTTTTTTATCATTAATATTTTTTACAAAAAGTATCTCTATAATTAGAGGATTTTTATATTTTTCTCTAAATTCTAACATTCCCTCTTTTATATCTTTTATATCTATATTATTATATGCCCTATCCAATCTCTTTAGACACTTTTGAGTAGCACAATCTAGAGATAACTTTACTATATCAAATAACATTAATGCTTCTTGAACTTTTAAATTATTTATAGTGCTTCCGTTTGATAAAATCAGAGTTTTAATATCTTTTTTTATCTTATTTATCTCTACTATCAACTCATATAAATATGGATATAGAGTTGGTTCTCCATTGGCTGTAACTGTAATTACAGATATATCTTTGTGAATTTCAAGTGCATTTGATATAGCACTAATAATCTCATCTACTGATAATACCTCCTGATACTCTTTAATACTTTTTGATGGTTCAAGCTCACAATATAAACAATCAAAATTACACTGTTTCTTTGAGGGACTCAAATCAACTCCTAGTGACTTTCCAAATCTTCTAGAATTTACAGGACCAAATATAATGTTCATAAATTATAACCTTTAATTATTTTTGAAATTATATCAATTTATTCCTATTTAACACATATTACTAAAAATTAATAAAATACTATAATTAAATAAGAATTTTTCATTATCATAGTTGATATAATTAGGTTCCAATTAACTTTAAAAGGACAATAATGGAAAAAGCTTTAAAATTATCTCTAATTGCTGTATCGGCAATTTTTATATCAATGGGATATGCAGAAGAATCTCCACAAACACACGAAAAAGCAGAAAAAAAAGAAGTACAACAACACAAAGGTCATGCTAAACATTGGGGGTATAATGGAGAAGTAGGACCTGAGAATTGGGGTAAACTTGATGCAAAATTTCATATGTGTTCAGAAGGAAAACAACAATGTCCAATCGATGTAGTACCTACAAAGGATGCTAATTTATCGCCACTTGACTTAAACTATACAAAAGAGTCAAAAAGTGTTGTGGACAATGGTCATGCAGTTCAAGTAAATATGCAAGAGGGCAATATATTTGTAATTGATGGTGAACCATATGAACTAAAACAGTTTCATTTTCATACACCAAGTGAAAACCATATAAAAGGAAAATCATTTCCAATGGAAGCACACTTCGTTCATGCTTCAAAAGATGGAAACTTAGCAGTAATTGCCGTAATGTTTGTGGAAGGTGATGCAAATCCAACTCTAGACAAAATAGAAAAAGAGTTCCCATTAGAGCATAATAAAGCAAAAGATTTGAATTTTTCTAAAGAGTCTTTAGGAGAAATCTTACCAAAAGATAAAGATTATTATAAATTTATGGGTTCATTGACAACACCACCTTGTAGTGAAGATGTAAAATGGTTTGTATTTAAAAATCCTGTAACAGCATCAAAAGAGCAAATTGAAGCTATGCATAAGCAGATAAACAAAGAAAACAACAGACCAATTCAACCTACAAATGGAAGAGAAATTTTAGAATAAAATCTCTAAGGATAGGAGTTTTTCCTATCCTAAATATTTACTTGACCTAATCACCTTACATCCATAGGAATATTTCTAGTAATTTTTGTAACCAAGTCTTTTAGTTGTTCCTCTTGTCTTGTAATATTTTCTCTCATCTCCTGATTGAGTTTTTCTCTCTCTTTTTTCAAAAATTCGTTTTCTTCTTTTAATTTTCTATATTTATATTCAAGCTTAGAGTAATTATTTTTCAAAAGCTCATAGTGTATATTTATCTGTTCTATATCCATATCTTTTTTGTGTAAAGCCTTTAAGTATTCTTTTGATTCTCTAGATAGCTCTTCTCTAAGCTTTTTAATGGTTTTATTTGCCTCTTCTAATTTATCTGCACTTCTTGGCAAAAACATTAAATCTCTACTTAACTTGGCAACTCTCTGTTTTGAGTCTTCTAACTCCTCTTCTAATCTAGCTATTTTGGCTATTTTTGCTTTATCTATTTTTTTTGCTTTTTCTAATATTGAATTTAATGTATTAATTTTTGACAAGAAAAAAACTATAACAATAGTTATAAAAAAACTAACAAACAAAAAAATCCCAGCTAATATAATAAAATTACTACTTATATGAAGAGTTGAAAATAATTTATCCATTCTTTATCCTTCTATAATATCATAATCTTGTGGCATATCACACTCTAATAACTTATCACTAAAACTGTCCACATCATATCTCATATTTTTAAATATAATTTTAACTCTATTATCTAAACTATCTGTATAAAATATTTTTTCTAATTCTCCTTTATTGTTTAATGTAATAAGGTACTCTACATCTTTATATACTGCTTTGTAATCTCTATTGCTAATCTGTTCTGCTACCTTTAATACTTTTTCTAAATCCAATCCATCATCTATTAAATATTTAGAGACTTGTTCTAAATCATGGTCTATTACTATAATCTCAACACCATCACTACACACCTCTTTATCGGTAGGCTTTTTGTAATTCCATTTAAAAAATTTACTTACAAACTCCTTTTGTGTTCCATCTTCTCCGATTAAAATCTCTCTCACTTGCTTGAAAGCAACATTACCAGAATAGTTAATCTTTTTGCCTTTGTCATTTATAATAGTTTGTTCAAAATCGGTTATAAAGTTCTCTGGTAACTCAATCTTGGCACTTGCCATTAGGGTAAATATAAATATCAATAATATTTTTTTCATTATTTTCCTTAATTTTTTTTAATAATATCCAATATATCGTAAAAAAATCATAAATTAAAAAAAAACTTATATAATTTCACTATGAAAAAACTAATGATATGGACAATAATAATATTACTTATTATACAATTTATAGACCTAAATGTACCTCAAAAAATAACTACAAATCCAAAAGAAGAGCTAAAAGCACCAAAAGAGGTTATGCAAATTTTGAATAAATCATGTGCAGATTGCCACTCAAACTATGTAAAATATCCATGGTATGACCGTATTGCACCAATCTCTTGGTATGTTCAGCTACATGTAAAGAATGGTAGAAAAGTTTTTAATTATGATAAATGGAATAGCTATAGCAAAGAAAAACAACTCAGAGTGCTTGATAGAATTCCAAAAGCTATAAAAATTCGTATGCCACTTCCTAGCTATCTATGGCTTCACCCTGAAGCAAAATTATCAAAAAAAGAGAAAGAAATTTTAAAAAAATGGGCAGAAAATTTACACTCTAATTTGAAATAACTTTAAAATAAGACAATTTTTATCTTATTTAACTTTTTTTATGATATACTTCAGCATCAAAACAAATAAAAAGGACTTTTAAATGCCAAAAATTAATAAATACCAAGATATTTCCGAAATAGATAGAGAAGCAAAAAAAGATTTAATAGATAGACATTCACCATTTATTCACTGTGCTGATACAGCAGTTGCTGGGGAGCCTTTTGAAGTTACAGTAAAAATGGGTAATGAATATACTCATCCAGATGATTTTGACCACTATATTGAATCTGTAACTCTATTTAATGGAGATACAAAACTAGCTCAAGCTACTTATGTACCAGGTACTTTAGGTAATACAAAAGCACACAATACAACTACATTTACAATTATTCCAACAGGAAAAAAACTAAAACTTGTAGCTCACGGTTATTGTACAAAACATGGTATCTGGGAAGGTGAAACAGTAGAAGTTACTGTAACAGAAAAATAATTTTCCCTCAAAAAGATTGTATAATTTTTATACAATCTTTTCTTCTATTTCTTTAATTTGTATATTTTTTAATCACAATTATCTCTTTTTATAATATATCTCTTCAATTTTTTTTAGTTAAAATCAAAATTCTAAAAAACTAAATAGGAGAACTCTCATGTTGGAAAATATGTCTTATATTCTTGACACCTTTTTCGCAATTTTTGCAATGACGCTAATTATACTTATGGTTCCAGGGTTTGCTATGCTGGAAGCTGGACTTGTTAGAACAAAAAATGTTACAGCAGTTTTGACTGTAAATGTAATGATTTATGCTCTAGCTTCTCTCTCATTTTTGCTTATTGGATACAATATAGCATTTGGTGCTTGGGGAGGAGAACATAGCAAAAGTATGAGTGAGTATGCCTTTTTTCTTTTTCAAATGGCATTTGTTGGAAAAGTAATTAATATTATGAGTGGAGGGGTTAGTGAAAGGTCTAGAATCTTACCTCTAGCACTATTTACTATAGTCGTTGGTGCATTTTTGTATCCACTTATTGTAAATATAACTTGGGGAGAAAACTTTTTGGCTGGAACTCCTCTAGATATATCTGCTATGCATGATTTGGCTGGTTCTACAGTAATTCACTCAACTGGAGGCTGGGCTTTACTTGCAGCTATCCTTATTATGGGACCTCGTAGAGGAAGATACAAAAATGGACAAGTAAAAGTTATTCCTGCTTCAAATATTCCTTTAGTTACTCTTGGAGCATTTTTACTTTGGATTGGTTGGTTTGGTTTTAATGGTGGAAGTGTAGGTTCAATCGCTTCAAAAGAGAGTGCAGATAGTGTAGCACTTACTATTATGAATACTAATACTGCTGGACTTGCTGGGGCAGTTGCTGGTTGGATTTTAACTTATTTTAGATACAAAAAATTTGATGTTACTATGATACTAAATGGTGCATTGGGTGGACTTGTGGCTATTACTGCTGGGCCAGACTTGTATAATATCTATGTTCCTCTAATTATTGGATTTATTGGTGGGGCTTTAGTTGTTTGGGCTGTTCCATTTTTTGATAAGTTAAAACTAGATGACCCAGTTGGGGCTTTGTCTGTTCACTTGGTAAATGGTATTTGGGGAACACTAGCAGTTGGTATTTTTGCCTCTGATGTAAGCATTTTAACACAACTAAAAGGTATAATTATAGTTGCTATTATAGTTTTTCCTCTCTCATGGATTGTTATCTTTTTGATAAACAAAATCTTTAGACTTCGTGCAGATGATGAAGAACAATTAGAGGGAATTGATGCAGTAGAGTGTGGTATGGAAGCATATCCAGAATTTAAAAGAACTATATAATTAAATTCAAAAAAGGAAAGAAAATGAAAAAAATAGAAGCAATAATCAAACCATTCAAACTAGAAGATGTAAAAGACGCTTTAGTTGAAGCTGGAATTGAGGGAATGACAATCTCAGAAGTGAAAGGATACGGAAGACAACAAGGACATGCAGAGCTTTATAGAGGTGCAGAGTATGTGGTAGAATTTATTCCAAAAGTAAAAATAGAGATAGTAGTAAGTGCAGAAAAATATGAAAAACTAGCAATAGAGACTATTATCAAAGCTGCCAAAACTGGAAAAATCGGAGATGGTAAAATCTTTGTTAGCGATGTAGAAAAAACTATTCGTATTAGAACAGGTGAAGAGGACGAAGACGCACTATAAAAATAATCCCAATTTTTATTGGGATTATACTCTATACTTATCATCTACTATATGACCAACTCCATTAAAGTCTATACTCAAAGTATCTCTATCTAAAATAATTTTATCATCTATAAAAACGCTATCAATACGCAAAATTAGGGGAATGGTACTATCACCTTTTAAAGTAATCTTTTGGTCAAATTCACAAAAATAAGCTACTGGAGAAGTAGTAATAATTGGAGGATATTCATCTAATAATATTTTTGTCTCTATATCAAACTCTTTTGCCTCACTTATATTATTTGGTAATTCTTGGGCAGTTTTGTGCATTATTTCTTTATTGGGAACATCTACCATACAAATTGTACATTTTTTTGTTTCTAGAATATTATTTAAAGTATCTTTATTAGTTCCATCAGCTTTAGCACGAAAAGATACAATAAGAGTTGGAGACTCAAAAGAGAGAGGAGTAAAAAGACTATATGGAGCAATATTTATAACTCTATCTCTATTTTGAGTTACTATCCATGCTATTGGTCTGGGATTTGAAGTTTGTAAAATAAGTGAACTATTTTGGTTTGGATTAACTATCATATATTTCCCTTTTTGAGTACATTCTAACATACTTTCGATATAATTCGCATAATTATTTTTATCTAAGGATTTAAAAATGGGACAAACCATTACTGAAAAAATATTTTCCCAACATGCAGGATATGAGGTTAAAGCAGGAGAGATTGTAAGAGTTGATATTGATATGATTATAGGAAATGATATTACAACTCCTATATCTATCAAAGCATTTGAAGAGAGTGGAGCAAAGGAATTGGCTCGTGATAACTTTTGTATAGTTTTAGACCACTATATACCAGCCAAAGATATAGCTTCAGCAAACCAAGCAAAAATATCTAGAGACTTTGCATATAAACATAACTTAAAATACTTTTTTGATGAAAAAGATATGGGAATAGAACATGCCCTACTTCCTGAAAAAGGATTGGTAGTTCCTGGTGATGTTATTATTGGAGCTGACTCTCACACTTGTACTCATGGAGCATTAGGTGCTTTTAGTACTGGAATGGGAAGTACAGATATTTCTTTTGGTATGATAACAGGTGGTAACTGGTTTAAAGTACCAGAAAGTATAAAAGTAGAACTTATTGGAAAACCTGCCAAACATATATACGGAAAAGATATTATCTTAGAACTTATTAGACAGATTGGAGTAGATGGGGCTTTATATAAAGCTATTGAATTTACAGGTGATGCTATCAAATATCTTGATATGGCTGATAGATTCTCTATTGCAAATATGGTAATTGAAGCTGGAGCTAAAAATGGTATATTTGCAGTTGATGATATTACTAATGAATATTTGGAAAAAGTAGCAAAAGAAAATGGTGGACTTAGAGCTGAACCAAAAATTCACTACTCTGACCCAGATGCAAATTATATCCAGACTATTCAAATAGATGTATCAAAGCTCTCTCCAGTAATTGCTTATCCATTTTTGCCTTCAAACGGTAAAAGTATAGAAAAAGCAGTAGCAGATGATTTAAAAATCGACCAAGTTATGATAGGGAGTTGTACTAATGGTAGAATAGAAGACCTAAGAATTGCATCTGAAATAGTAAAAGGTAAAAAAGTAGCAAAACATACAAGAATGATAATAACTCCAGCTACTCAAAAGATTTTACTTCAAGCACAAAAGGAGGGACTGATAGAGACTCTTATAAAAGCAGGTGCAGTAGTATCAAATCCAACCTGTGGAGCATGTTTGGGTGGATATATGGGAATTCTTGGAGAAAATGAGAGATGTGTTGCTACCACAAATCGTAACTTTGTAGGTAGAATGGGAGCTAGAAGTTCAGAGATATACTTAGCCAATTCAGCAGTAGCAGCAGCTAGTGCAATAGCAGGAAAGATAGCAGACCCTAGAGAAATTTAAGAATTTCACAATTAGTTGACATTTTCTATGTTATAATAAAATAAAAAAGGCATATAAAAAAGTGAAGCAAATTATAATTTTAGTTTTATTTATTATTAATATAAGTTATGCAGATAGTAAAAAATATTTTATTCAACTAGGAAGTTTTAGACAAATAAATGTTTTAAAGCATACTATCAATAGGCTTCCTCCAGAGCTTCGTTCTCATATAGTTATTATCAATTCAAATGGTTGGTTCGTGCCTTTTGCATACTATACAACAAAAGTTTATGCTTTACGAAAAAAATTACCATTATATAAAAGATATTTTCCAGATGCCTATATTAATAGCTCAGACTATATATTAAGACACCAAATAGTATATAACTACACTACTCACAAAAAACCCCCTTCAC